>Ga0307979_1000170_pt1 | contig 42391 bp, 34 predicted proteins | sample OrgLakmetage1058_FD_201833 | JGI IMG/M metagenome (GOLD analysis project Ga0307979, IMG submission 201833) | Saline water microbial communities from Organic Lake, Antarctica - #1058 | ecosystem: Environmental > Aquatic > Non-marine Saline and Alkaline > Saline | place: Antarctica: Organic Lake...
TTTTCCTATCGCATTAATCGTTCTCAAAGCAAGGAAACTATTTTCAACAATTTAATAAGGAGAATGGTTACCACTAAAAATATTACTCACGCTCAATTAATATGTAGCTAAATAGTGACCTCTATACTTTTTTTTTGAGAGATAATGATGTTTATCTCAAGTAAGGGCCTGTCTGGATATTCATCCTGAATGCTTTCCGGTTTCTGAGATGTGAAAAACAGACAAACCACCCCCAAGGCTAATCCGTCACAAATTAATGAATAGCTCACATACCCTGTTTTTATCAGGCGGACTCTTTCCTGACTATTATCAAAAACAAGGGCTACTGAATTGCCTTCAGGGCTTTTTCTGCGGCCTCGAGGGTTGGCTCGATGGTAATGTTATTCCCCACGGCGTGTTGCATCCAGTGCTGCGGAATGGTGCGCCCCTGTTTGTAAATCCGCATTACTTTGGCGGCAAAATCTTTTCCTTCCAAATGTTTTTCCAGCTGAAAAGCTATCAGATGTCCTAAAGGATATGCTGAAAGATAAAGTGGATTGTCTATCATATGCGAATAAATCGCAAGCACCGGTTCCCCGGTGGCTCCAAACACATCGGCATAATAGCTGTTCCACACCTCTTTGGCGATGTGAGTCACCGCTTTTCGCAGCTCGTCAGGGGTGGCTTCAGGATTCTGATACATCCATTTCCACACACGCATATCTACCAGCGAAACGCCCATAATTTCATAGGCCGACCACAGGTTGTCAAGTGCCTGCATGTGCTCCTTATCGGGATTGGTTTGTTGCATCCCCATTAGTTCCAGGTCGCGTTTCTGGAAGATAAATGCCAACGCTTCGGTAAAAGCGGTATTCGGAACGCCGTTCAGCAAGTAGTAATCCACATCATACAAAGAAATGGTTTGCTCAACATTATGTCCAAACTCATGCACCGCAATGTTATAGCCTTTGTAATCTGCTCCGTCATCGTTGATGCGGGTACGCAGATGAGCCACGTCAGAGCGCATTTCGGCACCCCAGGCATGGCCTGCACCGCGGGCAGGGTCTACTACAATCTTAGAGGCAATATCATTGGCTTTATCTTCTGTAAATCCAAGCTCGATAAGCATTCGTGGTAAATCTTCTTCAAGCGCTTTTGGATTGGGATATTTCTCTTCTACAATGGCATCCAGTTCAGCCTCTGAAATATTACTGCGGGCTTTAAATCCGTCATACCAGATATCCCATGGCTTCAGCTCACGTCCCAGGCGCTCTTCAATCAGCTCTCCGGCCTGGCGGATGACAGGGGCAGAGACAAAATCCACAAACAACTGCTCCACTTCTTGCTGGCTGATTTCATAGTCATTTTCAAACTTTCGCTGGATATATGTTTCATAATTGGGATAGTATTCATCCGCTTTTTTCATCACCCGGAAATTTTTTAGCAACGTCGCATAACGGGTGTCGGGCTCACTTTTGGGTTCAAAAGCAGATTCCCCTCGCATAAGCCTGTTGGTGTATGGGTTCCAGAAAAAATCATCTTTGTTAATCACCGCCTTAGGAATGGATTGATCGATAATTCTTTTCATCACGGTATAAATCAAGTCCTGATTTTCCAGCCCGCTTTCTTTATTTGCATATTGCGATTTTAACTCATCGCGCAAGCCCCAGTGCGAAATCAGTTTAAGGTCTTCAGGGAAAGGTTGTTCTCCGTCGCGGTTCACTAGTTGGCCCATGTAAATATTGTATTCGGAAATATAAGTGTCGGCAGCGGTCAGCGTAGCGGAAATCTCTTGTTCCAGGCTGGCCGGCATCCTGGAAGTAAACAAATCTCCGAGGCGGCTGTAGGCCCATTGGCGGCGGCTCCATTCCGAACCTTTTTCGGATTTCTCTTCCAGCGAATAGAAAGGAAAGTTTAGCGCAACCAGGAATCCGGCGTGGTTTTGGTACAAGTCTTCCGTCAGGTGGGCGCCCGGATTATAGCTGCCGAAAATCATATCGGTTTTAGTAATCGGAGGCCCGGACAGGTGCAGCGGTTCTTTTAGCAGCACTTCCATCTCATGAAATTTCCCCCAAAGCACCTCTAAATTATGCGATAGTTTATTAAAAATTTGCTCCCGCTCCTGACCGGCCACAAAATTCTCCAGGCAAAAATCCCTGAAGTCGTCTTCCGACCCGTCACGTGTTCTCCATAACGTGCCTGCACGTTTCACACCCCGCTCAATACGGAAATGTTCTTCTTCTGCAAACTTCTCTTTGAGTTCTGAGATTACTTTGGTTTGAGTTTCCTTACTCACAGGTGATAGATCTTTTGCCTGAAGCGTAATGCCATAAATCCAGGGTATGGTCATTACGATTAAAACAGAAAACAGTTTTTTTCTCATAGGTTTTGGTTTTTCACAAAAATAGCATGTTTTGCCGTTTTTTGATATAGGATTAGTTTCTTTTTGGTATGAGAAAGTCGACTGTTATTAAAAGGAACAATCCGATAACTATTTCAGTAAAATTTTACCAGATTGAATGGTTTGGTTGTTTTGTGATATCCGGTAAAAATAAACGCCTGGCTTTAAATCCGGAACGATATAGTTTTTACCTAACACAATCTTTTCAGTATAAACCGGATTCCCAATACCATTGTAAAGCATAATATCAACCTGGCCTGGGAATTCTGTTTCAACTACAAATTCATCTTTTGACGGATTAGGATAAACGCGTACCCTGTTTTTGATTGCCAGTTCTCTGTCATCATGAGTAACCAGATTGTCAAATGGATCACCCCATAACTCTCCATTTTGCTCAAAATACACCAGACTTCTCAGGGTTTCGGTCCCGTCAATCCAGTTCGCACAGTTATGGTAAGGTCCTCCCAGCTTACTAACGTAATAGCGATCATATGGCCCACATCCGTCAAAATAATTGGCATCCAGACAATCAGAACCTTCTTCCCACATCCACTGTACACCTGTAAAAGCGGCTGTATTTTTTCCCCTGCGCCCATAGTCTGTTTGATTAAGGCGGTGATAAACAACCAAGGCCTCTGATGAATCTTGCTGATACTGAAAAGCCGTTTCAAAGGGAACCTTGTTAAGATATGGGTCGAAGAAATAAGTTTTTTCTATTGTATCATGAATATAAATCAACAAAGAATCAACTAATGGCCCGCCTTCGCTTTCAAATTCAAGATATTTTTCGTTACGCTCCCTTTCATATTCATAAGCGACACTGTCTTCATAATTGGTCTTATCAATAACCCGCAGGATAGTTTTAATTGTATCTTTTTCGCCGGTAACAGATAACCTGTTATCCACTTCAAGGATGTGAAAAACATCACCAATATTAAAATCGAAAATTTCCTGTGCAGTAAGATTATTCATTCCGGCGTTTAGCTGAGTTGAACCCGAGATCCAGTACTCTGTGCCTGATTCCGGGTAAGTGGGCGTGTTTCCGGTTGGATCGGGATAAAGCGGTATATCAGGAAACATAACCCAGGGAAGGGTTTGGGTCATGCCGTAATGCTTACTTACTTTCACGATTTTATCATTAACCAAAGAACTAACCATTTCATTATCATTATTGTATTTCTGAAAAGAAATGATTTTAACTGAATCAGTAACATCCAGAAACGATTCTTCTGTAACCTCAATAATAGTAGCCTCAACGTAATACAGATCGCTTTCCCAGCAAGTCCAGCTATTTCCCGATGACAATAATTGCAGGTTTTCAAAAACAATATCCTGGTCATGAAAATTTTTAAAGATGGTCTGTTGGTCTGTCGTTTTGATAATTTCACTTCCAAGCCATGAGGGGCCGTCTGGCTGAGCACAGGTCAATCCTCCAGGCTGATTGTAAGTTTCAAAAACCGTATCTCCATCGGCTAAAGAATAACCCAAGACTTTAAAAAACCGGTGATCATAATAACCTAAATCCGCATAAGTGATTTCATAATCCGGATGAAGCAGCATATAATCCTGGGCGAAGAGAACAGGGGCATAAAGCGCAAGAAGCAGGGTAAAAATTTTTGTTTTCATAAGCCTTGTTTTGCATTGATCAATACATAAGATTTCAATATCATCATCAGAACAATAAAACAAGTATCTTCTTCTATGGTTGCACTACTGCTGATGGAAACCATTTTTACAGTATTATTTTCAGGAGGACGGGTAAACGCCTGAAAACAAACTCATAAAAAAGACAACTGAAGTATTCATTACCCCTAACCCGGGAGGAGTGATTGTATTTTTCGCAAACAATTTTTACTAAACCGGAACTCTCCTGAAGTTTGAAAGTGGCCAAATTTTGCTTGTTCTTTATTTAGCGCTCCTCTACAGGAATGATTTTGAAAACCGGATTGCGGCTTATCAAGCGTATTTGTTGTAGGAAATAATTTCTTCCAGCGGTTTTCGGGATTTTTTCCTGATGCGGTACCCTTCCGGGGGATACCCTACGCTGATCATCAGGGCAATGCTAATATTTTCAGGCACGTTTAGCAGCTCTTTTGCCTTTAGCTCGTAGAACCAGCCTATCATGCAGGTTCCCAGACCCAGCTCTTGGGCCTGGAGGCAAAAATGCTGTGCGGCAATGCCCACATCCATCAGGCGCCATTCTTTCTTTTTCACCGCACGGCCCACACGTGTTACCGCCTTCTCTTTTTCCAGGGTAATGACCACGATCGCGGGCGCCTGGCTCACAAATTTGTTAAAAGATAATACGCTATCGTATGTCGTCTTGGCCAAGGCATCCTTTTTGTCGGGGTCGTCTACCACAATAAACTTCCAGGGTTGTGAATTGCTGGCCGACGGGGCAAGGCGGGCGGCTTCCAAACACTTCAGCAGCGAGTCCTTAGGAACCGGCTGCGGGCTGTATTTGCGTGTGCTTTGGCGTGTCAGCACTAAATCCATAAATGATTTCATAGCTGAAAAATTAAGTCATCCCGGTAAGGAAATTAAAAAAGCATTGCTATTCCTGCCGGGATGTGCTTTTACAATTTTTTTCTGATGGCTTTTGTTTCTTCTTCAAAGCCGGGTTTTTTTAAAAGGGCAAACATATTGTTTTTGTATGCCTCCACTCCGGGCTGGTTAAAGGGATTCACCTCCAAAATATATCCCGAAAGGGCGCATGCCATTTCATAAAAATAGATGAGCTCACCCAGGTAATAGGCGTTTAATTCCGGGACAGAGACTTTCATATTTGGGACACCCCCTTCGGTATGGGCCAGTATCGTGCCCAGCTCGGCCTGCTTATTAACCTCACTCAATCGCTTTCCGGCAATGTAATTCAGCCCGTCGAGGTTTTCTTTATCCTCAGGAATAGTCAGGCTACGTGCCGGTTTTTCAATGGAGACCACTGTTTCGAAAATAATCCGTAACCCTTGCTGGATATATTGTCCCATGGAATGCAAATCGGTGGTAAAGCTCACCCCTGCCGGCAAAATACCGCGCTGTTGTTTGCCTTCGCTTTCGCCGAACAGCTGCTTCCACCACTCGGTGAAGTAGTGCAGTCGCGGCTGGTAATTCACCATTATCTCCACCGGTTTCCCAATGTTATAGAGCGCATTGCGTGTGGCTGCGTATAGCGCGGCGGGGTCATCCATAATCCGGTGTCCTTTTCCGGTAAAGGCCTGCATGCTGGCGGCGCCTTTCAGCAGCTCGTCGATGCTGAATCCGGCCACAGCTATAGGGAGCAAGCCCACCGGCGTCAGCACAGAATAGCGGCCACCCACATCATCGGGCACCACATAGCTTTTATAGCCTTCGTTTCCGGCCAGGGTTTTCAGAGCGCCCTTTTTCTTGTCGGTGATTGCTATGATGCGTTTGCGGGCCTCTGGCTTTCCATATTTATTCTCGAGATGTTGCCTTAAGAGCCGGAACGCGATGGCTGGTTCTGTAGTGGTTCCCGATTTGGAAATTACGGTAAGTGCATATTCTTTGCTGTCGAGATAATCAAGCAGTTCGGCCATATAGTCTTCGCTCATGTGATGTCCGGCATAAACCACCTGTATGGGTTTTCCGTGTTGCGCATCAGGAAAACTGCTCTGCAAGGCTTCAATCACTGCCCTGGCTCCCAGGTATGAACCGCCAATGCCTATCACCACAAACACCTCAGCCTTTTCGCGGATTTCTTTAGCGGTATTGTTGATGTCTTTCACCAAATCGCTGTTTTGCATTTCCGAGGGTAGCGAAGTCCATCCCAAAAAATCTTTGCCTTCTCCGGTTTTGCTGAAAATCTTTTTGTAATGCTCCTGGATTTCATGTTCCATATTCAATAGCTCTGCTTCCGGGATAAAATCCAGCGTTCTTTTTATGTCTAATTGAATCATGATGTTAAATTTTGCTATGCTACAAAAATAGGTACAAATATACCCATAAAAAAAGTGTGGTAAATTTTTTTACCACACTTAACCTAAAACCACTAAAAACTAACTAACCTATGAGAAAATTCATTTATAATGTTTTATATCATTAATCAAATTATGTGCCAAACTTTGATTTTTCAATATTCAACGGTTTCCGTAAAAAAGTATAAACCGGATAAAGAAAACCTTCTTCCTCTTCTCTCTTTCTGCATCATCTTCTCAACCCGGTTCATACTAATTTCCGCTAACAATTATATAATCTGTTGAAAAATCTCGATTGCAAAAATAGATCAAGAAAGAGTGACGCGCTGTTAAGGATATACAACAAACGTTAATATATGTTAAACCTCTGGAAGGATTGCAATTAACACGCTATTTTTGCCTTGCATGAATAAAAAGATCATCATAGGGGTTATTGCCATTACGGCTATTGCTTTGGCGGGGCTGGTGGGGCTGCAGGTATACTGGATACACAATGCGGTTAATTTGCGGAAGGCTAATTTCCGTCGCAGCGTGGATGAGGCGATGTCTAATGTAGTGTATAAGCTCGAGCGTCTCGAAACCGCCAATCAAATTAAGGAACGCATGTTTCAGCGGCCCAAAGGCTCTTCATTTATGAATACGATGGACTCGATAACGTACCTTTTCCTTAAAGAACTGGATTCTATTCCATGGGCTCACGGTGTTCCTGACAGCACGCTGAATTTCAGCGGCACCAATGTACGAATAGAGATTACACGTAACCAGGAAGGAAAGGTGGTAAAAAGGCTGGATACTACCTTCAGTAATCAGTATTCCGGGCCTAAAGGAAGGATAACGTCGAGGATTAGCGTAAACCCTTCTGTTCCCCGCTCTGCCATAGAAAACCTCAACGAACAGTTTAATAACCTGTGGCAAAAATCCTATATGGTCTCAGATGTCTTTGAAGATCTCTTTAGTTTAGGGCATCGCAAGCCCATCGAGAAACGTCTGGAAAAGAAATACCTGGACTCCTTAATAAGGCAGGAGTTAGACCTTAAAGGTCTTGAAACCGATTATCAGTTTGCGGTGTACAGCAGCGGAAGGGACCGGCTGGTGATGAGAAGTGATGTGGAGAGCGAGGATCTCCTGAAGGAGGAGGGCATGACGTTTAAGCTCTATCCCAGCGAGATATTTATGAGTCCCGATTACCTGATGATATATTTTCCTAACCGGCGGCACTTTCTCTTTACGCAGATGTCGGGGATGCTGTCGGTATCGTTGCTGTTGCTGGTGCTGATATTTCTTTCGTTCATCATTTCGGTCAAGACCATCATCAAACAGCGCAAGCTCTCAGAGTCGAAAAATGACTTTATCAATAATATGACCCATGAGTTTAAGACGCCCATCTCCACCGTGTCGCTGGCCTGTGAGGCCCTTACAGATAATGACATCAAAAAGTCGGAGGAGCTTTATTCCAGCTATATCAACGTAATCAGTGAAGAGAATAAGCGCCTGGGCGCCCTGGCCGAAAAAATCCTTCAAACAGCAATCATCGAAAAGGGGGATTTAAAGCTAAAACAGGATGCCATAGATATTCACCAGGTGATTGATGAGGCGATTAATATTAATAGGATGCAGGTGGAGATTAAAGATGGCGTTATCAAAAAAGACCTCAAGGCTACACAAACTACAATTGAGGCTGATCACGACCATCTTTTGAACGTGCTGAACAACCTGATGGATAATGCCAACAAATACTCACCGAAAAAGCCGGAAATTACTATTGCTACGCAGAATACGCTAAAAGAGGTGATTATTAGTGTTAAGGATAACGGGGTGGGTATCAGCAAAAGCGACCAGAAAAAAATATTTGAGAAATTATACCGCGTACATACCGGAAATCTGCATGATGTAAAAGGTTTTGGTTTAGGGCTGAGTTATGTTAAATTTATTGTAGATAAACACGACGGAAGAATAAATATAGAAAGTGAGCCCAACAAAGGGTCGGTATTTAAAATTTATTTACCTTTCAAAAAATAGGAAAAATGGAAAATAAAGAAACGAAAGTGCTCCTGGCAGAAGACGATAAGAATCTGGGGAATATCCTGAAAAATTACCTCTTAGCTAAAGGCTTTGAAACCGATCTGTTTCCTGATGGCAAACAAGCCTGGGAAGCCTATCAGCGTGAAGCGTATACTTTTTGTATTATTGATGTGATGATGCCCGTTATGGATGGTTTTACACTGGCCGAAAAGATACGCTCAAAAGATGATGAAATACCCATGCTGTTTCTTACTGCCAAATCATTGCAGGAAGACAAGCTCAAAGGCTTTAACCTGGGTGCCGATGATTATATGACCAAACCTTTTAGCATGGAGGAGCTGCTGGCCCGCATGAAGGCTATTCTTCGCCGCAGCCACGAAGGCGAAGAGGAGAAAGACCAGCGTATTTTCAACATCGGGAAATTTGAGTTTGATTATGACCGTCAGGTGCTGAAAAGTGGCGGAGAAGAAAAGAAACTGACCTCAAAAGAGTCGGACTTGCTGAAGTTGCTCGCGCAACACGCCAACGATACGCTGGACCGCACCGAGGCCTTGAAAAAAATATGGCACGACGACAGCTACTTTAACGCCAGGAGTATGGATGTGTATATCGCTAAGCTTAGGAAGTACCTGAAAGATGACCCCGGAATTGAGCTGATCAACGTGCATGGCGTAGGATTCAGACTCATTACAAAAATGTAATTCATTAGCTTGAACCAGGTAGTGCGGCAGGAGGAACGGCTGAGGGTAGAGCGATTTCGGGATGAGAGTTGATTACCTCAGAAGCCACTGTTTTTGCGGATAACCTTCAGTGCTTCCCGCTCACTTAACCCGGACAGGGCGGTTGCTGAAACAAAGTTTGCCACGCGGTCAGGGTAAGTCTTTGAATACTCGCGAAGTGCCCAGCCGATGGCTTTTCTTATAAAAAACTCCCGGGAATCTTTCAGTTCGTTTATCAGTTGTTGCAGAAGCTCCCAGTTAGTCTGCGTTTTATATTTGAGCTGAAATAGCAGGCATGTGCGTTGCAGCCAGATATTTTCGCTATCCATCCAGGCGTTAATATATTCGTTCTGTATTTCAGGGAAACGCTGAAAATGATACCCCACTTGCTTCGTGGCTATAAAATCCACCGTATCCCACCACGATTTTTGGGTAATCATCCATTTATATGTGTCAACCCAATTCTGTATAGCTTGCCTTTTGCGGCGCTCCATCAGTTCCATCGCACAAAGCTGAAACTCTCTCTCCGGCTCTGCCCACCACGCTTTTACGGTGGCGGGGAGGTCTTTGGGGTATCCGTTTTCTGTAATGAAAGCGTTAAGTATGCTTTTTCTTTCGGGGGCTTTAATGCCAAAGAAATCGTACTGGTTGCGCATATACTGCTTCATTTGCAGGGCGTTTTCCGGATGATGGTGGCGCGCTAACGCTTCTCTGAATAAAGTGCTGTAGTTGTTCATTATTTTCTGATGATGACTTTTTTAGTTGTTGTTTTGCCATCTGCAGGTATCCACTGAATAAAGTAAATGCCGGCAGCTATCTCTTTCGTGTTCCACCGGAGATGGCTGCGGCCGGCAGGTATGTTTTGACGGCTTATGGTTTTGCCGTTTTGATCGAGGAACTGTAATACGCCCGCCTTATTTTGAGTAAGTGATATGGTTACCAGGTCTTTGGCAGGATTAGGCCAGGTGAGCAGCTCCTGCGAAGAATCCTCTTCCCGGATATTGGTTGCTCCGTCTTCCCATACGGCTAAGGTGTACTCTCCTTCTGCCAGCACATCAATTTCGAGATAGCCGATGGATGCCGGGCCAATCTGGTTGTGGGCAATCTCCTGCCATTCTGTGTACTGGTCGGGGCGGTACAGCAAAGTTATTTCATCCTCTTCATCCAGTAGCAGGGTATGGTCCAGGTAGTTGTTTTTGTTGTAATAAAAGCGGCATGAGGCGGTGAGTTGATCCATATCCACCCCATCTATTAACCAGTAGCGGTAATCCGAGAGGCGTAGATGTTCCACGGGGGTGTCCATGGTGTCCGGGGCCGCCCAGTGGTGGGTGACCCGCAGGAAAGCAGAGTCACTAACAGCCTCCACGTCAATAACCACAGACGTGTTGGTGCTGTTGATAGTTGTCGGTGCTGTTATGATATGCTCTTCATCGGTGGTGGCATCGGCCATCAGGTTTTCGAAATCGAGCATCGTCATCACCGGAGCAAAAGGCACCTCAAAGACCTTGTCGCTTTGAGCTCCCGATACGCTCATTGTATCACTCCAGAGCTGCCACGCCTCGTCCATAAAAAACACTTCTATAATGTTATCATCAAAAAGCACTTCACGGGCTTTGCTTTTTTGCTGAACAAAAACGCGATGGCTGCCGCCGGCTTCCGTTACCGAATCAATCTCAAAATGAGGGAATCCCGGAGTGAAGACCCAGTTCTGGAAAAACGGTGTCATATCCCTTCCGGTTTCCTGAGAGAGAAAATTCATCAAATCTTCTGAGGAAGCGGGCTGATAAGCATATTCAGTAAGAAAAGCCTGCATTGCCGGGAAAAAAGTTTCGTCGCCCAGATAGTTCCTCAGGGTATGAACAACAATCCCTCCTTTATCATAGGAGGTGGAGCCGTAAGTTACCTCCTGCGGAACATCGTTCAGTGCATAGTAGTCTCCATCTCCGGAAGGGGTGTGGGCAAAATGCAGCACCTCATTGTGAAGATCGTTGTACTCTTCCTCCCAGCTGCCGGGGCCATAAATACCTTCGCGGAAAAGAAATTCGTTAAACACTGCCCACCCCTCGTTAAGCCACATCTCTTGGGCGCTGGCACAGGTAATTTTATTGCCGAACCACATATGCGCCAGTTCATGAGCGTAAAGCCATTCGTAGGTGGTGTTTCCGTTGATAGTCCCGTAAGGATAAGCAATATTGGTGGCGTGTTCCATGGCGCCCTTGGAAGTGCTCACCAGCCCTATCCGCGAAAAGGGGTAAGGGCCCCAGCGCTCCTCATATACCGTAAGGATATCGTGCAGGTTCACAAAGCTGCCTTCTACAGCAGCGAGCTCCTGGGGACGCACCCAGATTTGGATGGGAATATCCTGCTCTGTTCCTTCGAAGGTGTCTTCGTAGAGCTCATATTCACCGATGGCCACCGACGCAAGGTAGGTGGGAATACTTTGCTCCATCTGCCAGTGAAATGTGGTTTTATCGCCGTTTTCATACTGCCCCTGCAGCACACCACCACAAACCGCCACCTTTGGGTTATCGGCAGTGACATAAAATTCGTAGGTGGCGCGGTCAGTAAAATCATCCACACACGGAAACCAGGCCTTGCCTAAATTATGAGGGATTGATTCGAATCCCACCCCCAGGTTAAAGGCATTGTTGCCGGCAAAGTGGAACCCTCCCCACACCTCAGAGAAAGGGGCGCCATGATAATAGATATCCAGGGTTACTGCTTCGCCAGGCATAATGCCCTCATTAAAAGGTACACGGATTAGGGCTCCGTTGTAAGTAAAAGGAACGGGGGCCCCGTCAATCTTCACCGAATCCACTTCAAGGGTTGTCAGTTGCAGGGCGGCACCCGTCAGCAGCCCGTCAGCCGAGGTAAGGTGCACCTCTGTGTGGCCGGAAATTGTGCCGGCGCCGGTATTAATTTCATCCAGATGGATGGCGTAATGCGTCACATCCACCGAGTCGCTGATGGCTTGTCCTGACACGGATAATATCCCCGCTAAAAGAAACAGCAAAACGCCAGTTTTTTTCATGATAATGGATTAAAGAAGTGATTTGTGTTAAAGATTTCAAATATACTAAATTTATTGCCTTAAAACAAGACCTGGCATGTGGCTGATCAATATCCCGCACAGCGGGGCAAAATCTGATAAAATTATCCTACTTTTGAAGTCCCGTGCCTGCGTTCACATACGTACACCTTATGCGCGTTAGCGAACAAAAAACATGTGGGGAAACTATATTTAGTTCATGATATACAATGCATTGTATAGAATGGCATGATTGTTTTTGATAAGATAAAACAGGCCATGCCTGAAATAATTTAAGACACACATCCCGATAGCTATCGGGAATGATTAAAATTAGTACAAAGCAAAACACTTCACAGATAATTATAAACAGATGAAATTAAAATATCGGAATAATATGTTTAAACAATGGATGATATTTTTGGCAGCCCTGATAGTTACGGCAACGGCATCAGGTCAGGAAGAAAAAGAATGGAGCCTCGAAGAGTGCATAGCGCATGCGCATCAAAATAACATCACCGTCAAGCAGCAGGAACTGAATCTGAAAAATATTGACCTTGATGTAAAGAAGAGTAAGCTGAATATGTTACCCAGCCTGAATAGTTATGCTTCGCACTACTACTCCTGGGGGAAGTATGTGGATCCGTTCACCAATGAGTTTTCCACCGAGCGCATAATGGGAGAGCAGTTCGGGGCGCAGGCTTATGTTTCTTTATATGAAGGGTTTCAGAAGCAGAACACCCTGAAGCGTGACCGGCTGAAGCATACCGCCGAACAGTATAACTATGATAAGCTGTTAGATGACATTTCAATTAATATTGCCAATCAGTACGTGTCGGTATTGTTTGCCATGGAGAATCTGGAGATAGCGCGCAACCAGTATGAAATTACCCGGCAGCAGGTCGATCGTACCTCTAAGCTGGTGGAAGCCGGCACGCTGGCGCGGGGCGATTTGCTCAACATACAATCGCAGGCAGCCGCCGAAGAGTACAACGTTGTGCAGGCCAGGAACGACCTGGACATGGCTTATCTTAACCTGGCACAGCTTCTGGATCTAGAGAGCGTAAGCGGGTTTTCTATCGAGAAACCTGAGCTGGCTTTAGGGCAAAGCAACGCAGCCATGGAGCCTGTGGAAGCGGTGTACAACTACGCCTTGCAGCACCAACCAGAAATTAAGAGTGCTGAATTGGGCGTAAAGGTATCTGAAAAGGAGAAGGGGATTGCGAAAGGTTCATTGCATCCCTCCTTAGAGCTTTCGGGAAGCATCTCTACAGGATATTCTCAAGCCAACAAGACAGTAGAAAGCTATGATTCCGAGACTATCCCTGTAGGTTTTACCGAAAATGACGAGATGGTTTATGCCACGCAGCAAGTACCCACCAGCTTTGGTACGGTGCCTTTTGGCGATCAGCTGGATGAAAACCTCAACGAGTCGGTAAACCTGAGGCTCAACATACCCATCTTCAATAACTGGAGTGCCCGCACCCGTATCAGCAAAGCCAAACTGCAGTATGAAAATGCCAAATATGAGCTGGAGCTGGAGAAACAAAACCTCAGGAAAAATATACAAACGGCGCGTGCTGATGCCAGGTCGGCACTCAACCAGTATCAGTCGGCCCAGGCCAAAGTTGCAGCCACCAAAGAGGCGTTCCGCTATGCCGAGAAACGCTTTAATGTGGGCGTAATCAATTCTGTGGAATATAATGACGCCAAAAAAGAGTTGACCAATGCCCGCAGTCAGCTACTTAATGCCAAGTATCGTTTTGTTTTCACGAAAACCGTGCTGGATTATTATCTGGGAAATCCTATAAACATTAAGAAATAGTCGGCAGATATTGATACTTTTGTTACCTTTGAGAGTTGTGTGTATAGTGCAGCTCTCTTGCTATAATTAAATGATTATTACCAATGCAAAAGAAAACAGTTTATATCATTATCGCCATCGTCCTTGTCATCGTTATTGTACTGATTACAGGCAAAAAGCAGGGATGGATAGGGAAGACCTACGCCACTAAGGTAGCCGTAGAAGAAGCACAAAACCGCACGATTACTGAACTGGTAACGGCTAATGGCAAAATACAACCCGAAATAGAAGTAAATATCACGCCTTATATTTCCGGTGAGGTAGTAGAGCTGGGTGTAAAAGAGGGTGATGAAGTAAGTAAAGGTGATTTTTTGGCGAAGATCGATCCGGAGATCTATATCTCTGCCTACGAGCGTGCAGAAGCCAACCTGAACACGCAGAAAGCTAATGAGGCAAATGCCCGTGCCCGTGTGGCCCAGGCGGAGGCACAGTTTGTACAAGCCAAAAATGAATTTCGCCGTAACAAACAACTCTATGACCAGGAGGTGATTTCTGAGGCGGAGTTTGATGCCGCTAAGTCATCCTATGAAGTGGCCAAAGCTGAGGTGGAAGCCGCCAGGGAGAGCCTCAAAGCCGCTCAGTTTAACGTAAAATCTTCTGAGGCAAGCCTGAATGAGGCCAGAGAAAATTTAACACGGACCTCCATTTATGCCCCGACGGATGGCACGGTGTCGCGCCTCAACGTGGAGGAGGGAGAACGCGTTACAGGAGCTTCACAGTTTTCGGCAGGTACCGAGCTCATGCGCATTGCCAATCTGAAAAAGATGGAGGTGAATGTTGATGTAAATGAAAATGATATCATCCGCATAAAACGTAACGACACGGCGATAATAGAAGTAGACGCCTATTTTAAGCAGCATTTTAAGGGCATAGTTACCGAGATTGCCACATCAGCTAAAGAGACTGCGGGTGCTTCCACCGACCAGGTGACCAACTTCGATGTAAAAATCAGTATCCTGCCCTCCTCCTACGAAAACCTTATGGAGCAGCAGACGCTGGTAAAGTCACCTTTCCGGCCCGGAATGAGCGCCAGCGTGGATATACAGACCAAGACTGTTTATAACGTGCCTTCCGTACCTATTCAGTCGGTTATTGCCAAAGCGGACACCACCGAGAGTGAGGCCGCAAAAGATGAGCTGAATGAATATGCTTTTGTGGTGAAGGAAGGGGAGGTGGAGCAGCGTAAAATCATCTCCGGTGTGCAGGATAACGAGTATATTCAGATTGTTGAAGGGCTCGCAAGCGGTGAGCAGGTGGTTACGGCGCCGTACAGAACTATTACCAGGAAGCTTAAGGAGGGCACGAAAGTAGAAATTGTTGATAAAGACGACCTGTTTGCAGAAGAGTAATTGCCGAAAAAAAATTACTTTTGCCTGACTTTTTCGCAACTAATAATCGAAAGCCATGGCACTTATTCTGAATATAGAAACAGCTACTCCTTTCCTTTCTTTGGCGCTTTCGCGCGATGGCCAAGTAGTAGCATCACGTGATTTCGACACCCAAAACAGTCATGCCGAGATGATTACCATCCTTATCGGCGAGATAATGCAAGAATCGCATACCGCATTTATCGATTTAGATGCCGTGGCCGTAAGCAAAGGCCCCGGGTCTTATACCGGCTTGCGCATAGGCGTATCTACAGCAAAAGGCATCTGCTATGCTAAAAATATTCCATTAATAGCAGTAAGTACGTTACAGGCTATGGCCCTGGGAATGGCGCGGGGCAGGGAGCAAGCTTCTGAAGAGGTTGTGTTTTGTCCAATGATTGATGCGCGCCGCATGGAGGTGTATGATGCGCTCTATAATTCCAAAAACAAGGAAATCAGAACCGTGAAACCAACGATTGTTGACGAAAGTACTTATGCAGACCTTTTACAGGATCAAGTGATTGTTTTTGGAGGAAACGGGGCCGCAAAATGTAAGGAGGTGATAAAGCACAACAATGCCGTCTTTCTTGAAAATTTCAACCCTTCGGCAACCTGGATGGCTCCCTTGGCCGAGAAGACTTTTAGGGATGAGGCGTTTGAGGATGTGGCATACTTTGAGCCGTTTTATCTGAAAGCCTACATTGCAGGCAAATCCAGAGTAAAAGGATTATACGACTAAAACCCGATACGGATTCCCGTATAAATGCCTAGAGAATAAGGCTTGTATTGGTAATCGCTGGAGGGATTTATAGAGTGCATGGCATATTTAAAAGTAGGCTCCATATTCAAAAACATTCCTTTAGAGATTTCATACTGCATACCAAAACCTACCACACTGCTGTAAAGGTATTTCCTGATGTTACTTGTGGTGCCTAAATCACTTTTTGTGCCATCAATGGTAACCACAGCATTGTTATTTACCATAATACCGGTACTTATACCGCTGATAAGGTTTATGGCTACCTGCTCCTGGTAAACATTGTATTTCATCAGCAATGGAATTTCAATATAGTCGAAGTGTTGTTGCAGCTCTGTATTGGTTTCATTATCGGTAATAAATCGATCATTGTCATCCGCTGACGGATTAGCAGCGGCAAACTGCTGCCCCAATTCGGAAGGTATTTTACTTCCGTTAATCCGCCCGGCAGAAGTACTCAAATCTATCTTTCCATTATCATCCGGAGTCTGTTCATAAACCAGGGCGTTTTTCGACTGGCCCATCCGTGTATATGAGAGGCCGGTTTCCAGGTGCCATTTCTCTGAAAAGGTGTACTGTGCCGAAATTCCTGCAGCATAAGTAATCTGGCCCTCTTCAAAGGCGGCGGGCCCGTCGCTGTTGGTTTTGTAAGAGTTGTCGAACAGTCCGAACGATTGGCTTTCGGTGGTGCGGTAAGTATACAGCGGGCTCAAAAAGCCTCCCACCGACCAACCAGTTTGGCTGGAAGCAAGCTGAGTAGTGGGGCTGGCTTCTGTCGACAGGTGCTCGATGCGGTCATCCAGTATTCTTTTCAGGATTCTTTTGGGGATATTCAGGCGGGCAATATCAAGAGATGTTTTAAGCGCGGCCTTATATGGCGATAACGTATGGATTGTTTCCAAAATCCTTACTTCGCTGGTGTTGCTTTGTTGTGCCGAAGAAGCAGAGGCGTGTGATGTCATCTCGTGCTCTCCTGAGCCCCTGGGAGGCTTTGTTGTGGTGCTTTTTGCAGCAGGGATATTTATTGAAGCCACCTCCGTAAAGCTGCTTTCTGTAAAAAGCTGTCCTTGATCTTCTACATGTTGTGATGAGCTGCTGGTGTTATCCGCTACCTGCATTGGTGTAGTGGTATCACCGGAAAATTCCCTTCCGATAAAAAATGCCAGCAGGATGGCTACAGAAGCAGCTGCATAACGGATAATCCGCATCCTTCGCATTTTCCTGCGGTAATCGAGACGCTCTGACAGCACTTCCCACGAGTGGGTGGGGGCTTTCTCATCAACGTGATACAAGCCCTCTCTGAACAGCGAATCAATATGTTTTTTGTCTTCCGGCATTTATTGTTCCTACGATCTTATTTGTTGTTGCATATCATTTCCAAAGCGTTCTCCTACTTTTTTCTGCAATATTGTTCTGGCTCTGGCCAGATTCGATTTTGATGTGCCTTCTGAGATGCCCAGCTGCTCACTGATTTCGCGGTGCGAATATCCCTCTATGGCATAAAGGTTAAAGACCAGCCTGTATTTAGGCGTAAGCTCCATGATAATCTCCAGCAGTTCTTCTGAGGAGAGGTGCCCTTCTGCCGTAAAGCCGCCCTCATCGGCTATGCCTTCATCCAGTTCCGACAGGGAGAACATCCTGCTGTGTTTCCTGAAACGCTCCAGGGCGGTGTTGACGATAACGCGTCTTATCCATCCTTCCAGCGATCCATCTCCCCGGTATTTGGCTATCTTGTCAAAGACCTTTATAAAACCATCGTGCAAAACATCTTCAGCCTCCGAATTATCCCTGGTGTAATATTTGCATACACCAAACATTTTATCGGCATAAAGACGGAATAAAGCCTCCTGTGCTTTTTTCCTTCCTTTACGGCATCCGTGGAGGATGTTTTCTATGGTTTCACTTCTGTCGGCCAATGTTTTATTTCTTTATTTCGCTAAGGTAAAAAGAAATTTGCATTGATCATCAGACAGACATGGCATAGATGAAACATTTGGCCGGGAGGTTGCGTGGAAAAATATTTTTTTTATTGACGCAACCATCTGCCGCCGGCGTTCATCTATAAGTCATCACATCAGAATAATAGATGTTAAATTTCAGAAAGATGGTTAAATTCAGATATATAGCATTTTTCATTGCAGCGATTATTTTTTCAGGATGCGGATCAGATAACGCCGGGAATGAGGAGCTCTTAAAAGCAACGCCGGAAGCGGCTTCCTTTAATACGGAAAATAACCGCTTTGGCCTTGAGATGTTTAAACAGCTTAATCACAGGAAGAACAGCCAGAGGAACATTGTTGTGTCGCCGGTGAGTGCAGCTATGGCTTGCGGAATGACCTATAACGGAACAGAAGGCCAGACGCGCAGGGAACTGGCGGATATGTTGGGATGGAATGACTTTTCTGAACGTGAAATCAATCAATATCACCAGCGGTTGATCCATTATTATAACAATCAAACAGGAGCCATTACCCTTAACATTGCCAACTCTATCTGGCATAATAGCGCGCTGGAGGTGTATCCCGAATTTTTAAGAAAGAACAGTGAATATTTTTCTGTCTTCCAAAGCAGCTTTGAAAACAAAAATTTCGCCAGGGAAATCAATCAGTGGGCCAGAAGGGAGACAAACGGACATATCGATAAGATATTAGAAAATAGCTCGCCTGAAGATTTGCTATATATTATTAATGCAACTTATTTCAGGGGCGACTGGAAACATGAATTTAACGCTTCTAAAACAACCGATAGCTACTTTTACCTTGAAGACGGCACGCAGAAACGTACACAGATGATGTGGCAGAAGGCCGATCTGAATTATTACCGTAACGGCTCATTTCAGATGGTGGAGCTGCCGTATGAAAACGAATCGTTTTGTATGTATATCCTCTTGCCTGATAGTAATATGAGCTTAAACAGGCTGATTTCGAATATGGATTTCGAAACATGGGAGCGCCATAAGTCTCAGCTTAGCCGTAAAAGGAATATCAACTTTGGGATGCCTCGGTTCCGCTGCGAGTATAGTGTAGGAATGAAAGAGCTGATGGAGAGCATGGGAGTGAATAATCTTTTTGAAACAGGCTCGGCCGATCTCTCTGGTATTTCTGACAAGCGTCTTTCTATTAGCGAAGTGATGCATAAATCTGCTATTGAAGTGGATGAGAAGGGAACGGAAGCCACAGCAGCTACCTCGCTGGCAAAGTCTTTTACCACGCTGGTGGATGATAATCCCTTTAACCTGGTGGTGAACAGGCCGTTTGTTTTTGCCATAGAAGAGAAGCAAAGCAATTCGCTATTGTTTATGGGTAAAATCAGCAATCCATAAATTGACATGCTTTTATGATAAGTAGTAGACGTTCTTTTTATAGCTTAAAAAATAATCGCCCCAGGTAAGGGTAAAGTGCTTTTTAATTGTCTCTTATTTAGATGATAACATTACAACTGTTTTCATTTCGAATAAATGTCCTTATTTTTTGTTAACAACTCTAATCGAACATGCCCCTCACTCTTAACCGGTGAGGGTTTGTTTTTTTGAATACCCTGTATTTCCGCAGCCGGAAATGTTATTTCTTTTATAAATAAGCACCTATATAAATAAATATGTTGTAACCTATAGTATTATAAACACATAGGTGATTAGCACTATTTAGAATGAATAATGCGTAAACAGGTAATGTTTAACGTCAATATGTTTTTTCTATTTTTGTCCTACTAAAAAGGTAGGATAAAATCAGGCATTATGAAAAAAGACATTGTCTGCAGGAATTTAAGACACACACAAACCAGTTTGAAGTGTTTGGTGGTAATTCAATAATAAAAGCGTTTTACAGATGAAAAACTTAATAATCAGTTTTATTTCGATGTTCCTCATAGTTGCTTCAGCAGCGGCGCAAACAACCATTAAGCTGAATAACAATGAGAGCAGCATAAAAGTTACAGGCACTTCCACACTGCATGATTGGACTGTGGAAGCTGAGGAAGCAGAAGGATATGCCAGTGTGCAGGCTGGCAGTGAATCGGAAAGTATATCAGGTGGTCGGCTACAGGTAGTGGTAGATGCCATGAACAGCGGTAAGAATTCGATGGATAAAGTCCTGAAGAAGGCACTTAAAAAAGATAATCATCCAGAGATTGTGTTCGAGTATACCGAAACTTTGAAAATGGAGCCGATCGATAACCGGAGTTTCAGCTTATTATCTTCCGGAGACCTGACAATTGCCGGAGAAACGCGGCAGGTGCAGCTTGAAATGACAGGGACATTGCGTGACGGGAACCTACGGCTGGAAGGGCAAAAATCGTTCAAGATGAGTGAATTTAATATCGAACCACCATCGGCAATGTTTGGCACTATTAAATCAGGAGATAAAATAACAGTTCATTTTTCAGTCATTTTTCAATAATAAAATAATAATATCATGAAAAGAGTATATATTTTTTTGACCGTATTTCTTATCGGATTTACATTTACGCAGGCACAGGACAGTAAAGAGGGCAGTAAGATGCAATATTTCCGGGCTCCCGGATATGATGGCCTCAATGTATTTGAAACCTCAAAGGACAATGAGGTTCCTTTCGATGGTTTAGAGGTGCGTGTTGGCGGCGATTTTGCTTTGCAGTTCCAGGGCCTTGACCACAGCAATGCTGCCGGGGCTCCTGAACTCATTCCGTTAGGCAGCAACGTAAACCTGCCTGCCGCCAATTTAAATCTGGATGCTCAGCTGCACAAAGGCGTACGGATGCACCTGAGAATTTTCCTCAGCTCACGCCACCATAATGAAACATGGGTGAAAGGCGGACATTTACAGGTAGACAGGTTAGACTTTGTTAAGGAAGGGTTTGCCTCGGGCCTGATGGATGTGCTGACGCTGCGTGCCGGCGTGGACCAGCCTAATTATGGCGACGCTATCTTCCGGCGTAGCGACAATGCTACAGCTATCTACAATCCTTTTGTGGGAAATTACATTATGGATGCATTTACGGTGGAGCCTTTCCTGGAAGCCACTTTCCATCTGGGTGATTTTCTGATGATGGGTGGAGTCACTAACGGATTGTTTAATACCACCGTTAATAATGCAGCCACTGGATGGGGCTCTGATGTTTTTGCCGGCGAAATCGATGACCTAAAACTGACTTATTACGGTAAGGCGGGTTATGACAGCCAGGTGAATGATGATCTGAGGATCAGGCTGACCGGCTCTGTTTATTCGGCACAGGGGGCGGACAACGGCAATCATCTCTATTCAGGAGACCGCGCAGGAGCGCGTTATTATGATGTGCTGGGGTACATTGCTCCGGCTGACTCTACAGTCTCGACAAACTTCAGGAGCGGTCGTTTCAATCCGGGTTTCAGCAAAGAGACGGCCATACAGGTTAATCCTTTTGTAAAATATCGCGGATTAGAATTTTTTGGGGTACTGGAAAATGCCTCAGGAAACAACGGCAGAGATAACCGGGAAAACGGAAGCTACACACAGTTAGGTGCTGAGTTGCTTTACCGCTTTGGCTCATGGCAGCAGTTTTACCTGGCAACGCGGTATAACAGCGTTTCAGGATATGGAGACTATGATGATGGCGCTACGCAGCCCGACAGCAAAACCATTAGCCGTATTAATGTTGGCGGCGGCTATTTTTTAACAAAAAACACACTGGTGAAACTGGAGTATGTTTCACAAAACTATGACGACGCTTTTACAGGCCACCTGCAAGATGCCAACTTCAGCGGAATCGTGATGGAAGCTGTTATCGGATTTTAGGACATTAATCGTTCATAAATAAAATAAGACCGGGATAATGGCCTGAGCCTGTTTTGAGGTTTACGAGGATAGCTGAAAACAATTGAGCCGCGCCATTATTCCGGTTTCTATAAGGCAATGACGCTATTGATATGGTTCATAATATACAGTTTTTTCGCTTCGGATACTCCGGCAGATGAAGTATCTGGGCCATTAATTCGTCTTTTACCGTCAAGTCATCTGTCTGTCAGTGGTACGTCTAACGTAAAAGCTTTTTCTTGTAACTATCAGTTTAACCAATACCAGAGGCGGTCACAGTTTCCGGTAAACCCATTCGACGGGGAACATCATATTGATTCGCTGGTAATCAGTATTCCCACCACCGCTTTTGATTGTGGCAATAAGCTGTTGAAGCGAGACTTCAGGAAAACGCTTAACGCCGGCAAACATCCCTATAGCACACTCAAAACTGGCAAGATATGGCTGGGCAATGATTACAAGACCAAAAGAATACATGCTGATGTGATGATGACTATTGGGGGAAAACGGCGAAGTGAGAATATTTCATATACCATTGAGTGGATTGATAACAGAACCCTCGTTATGCGGGGGAAAACTTCGGTTGATATCACCGATTTCGACCTGGTTCCCCCGCGCGGCTCTTTGGCCTTGTTAAGGTGGATGAGGTAGTTACCATTGACTTTTTCTTTAAATTTGCCAGGCAATAAAGCATCATTATGCGCTCAAACACAAAAGTCCGCTATGGACTCAGGACCATGATAGAAACAGCTCTGTATGACGCTACGGGCATCTATCAGAAAGATATCGCCAGGCAACAAGGCATCTCCATAAAGTACCTTGACCAGATTATTGCCGCCCTTAAAAACTGCGGACTGATTACCAAAGCCGAAGATCACCGCCAGGGCTACGTGCTGGCAGTTCCCGCATCAAAAATAACTATTTACGATATCTACCGTGCCTTTGAGCCTGAATTAGGGGTGGTGCCATGCATTCCGGATGAAGGGTATTGCAATAAAAAAAGTCATTGTGCTGCAGTACATTTCTGGAGCGGGCTCAATCAGCATATGAAAAAATATTTTCAGAGTGTAACACTGGCCGATTTGGCTGCAATTTAGGCAAAAAATAACCATTCTGCTTAAATGCGCCGGTTTTCTCTTTTTACAGGAAAACATATCTTTGTCAAAAAGATGTTATGGCTTATACATACCGTTACCCGCGACCTGCAATAACCACCGATGCTGTTGTTTTAAGTAAAAACAGCGGTGAAACAGAGGTGTTATTAATACAGCGTAAAAAGCCTCCTTTCCGGGGTTACTGGGCTTTCCCCGGAGGGTTTGCGGAGATGGACGAAACGCTGGAGACATGTGCCGCCAGAGAGCTGAAAGAGGAGACAGGACTTGATAATGTGGCCCTCTGCCAGTTTCGTGCTTATAGCGAGGTCGATCGTGATCCTCGCGGAAGAACGATATCTGTGGTATTTTATGGCTTTGCTGACCCTGAAGAGAAAAAGGTGATTGCCGATGATGACGCCTCGGAGGCGCAGTGGTTTCCGATCAGTTACTTGCCTGAGCTCGCCTTCGACCATCATAAGATCCTCACCGGGCTCTTAACTTTTCTGAACAAGGGATAACAGAGTGTTGCAAGCAGGAAAGACGCTTTTCACTATATTTGTTAGCTGAATAACAAAAAATATACTTATGATATGAGAGCACTACTCATCCTTTTTGGGTTATTGGCAACGGTAATGATACAAGCCCGTAATGTTGACTTTGATACCTGCTTCTATGAAAAAACCCTACGTATTGATTATATCCATAGCGGAACCGGAGATACTGAGTTTTATGCCCTTGATGAGCTGCTGGAAGAGCCGCATTGGGGTGGTTCCAAAACCAATTTAATAGATACGCTGGAGTACGGGCATTACTTTTTTAAGGTGTTGGATGAGCGTTCAAGAAAAGTGCTTTACAGCAGGGGTTACAGCACCCTGTTCAGAGAGTGGCAGACCACCGCCGAGGCTGATACGCTTACCAGGGCATTTACCGAGACAGTGGTGATGCCTTATCCTAAAAATCCGGTTAGGGTGATTTTTTATAGCCGCGATTCTCTGAACCGCTTTCAGGAAACATATTCGCTGAAAGTGGACCCGGACTCTTATTTTATCCGTCCTCAGCAACGCATGAATTTTCCTTCTTTTGAGGTGCTCAAGAATGGGCTCCCCTCCACAAAAGTGGATGTGGTTATTTTACCCGAAGGGTACACCAAAAATGAGATGGGGATGTTTATAGAGGACTGTAAAAAATTTACCGAAGGGCTTTTCAGTTTCGAGCCCTACAGGAAAAACAAAACGCATTTTAATATTTATGGGGTGCTTGCCCCTTCGGCACAAAGCGGATGTGATATTCCCGCAGAAAAGGTTTATAAAAGCACCATCATGAACGCTTCTTTTTATACCTTCGACAGTGAGCGCTATTGTATGAGTTCCGACAATAAAAGTATTCGCGATCTGGCAGCTAACGTACCCTACGATCAAATATATATCCTGGTAAATACAGAGAAGTATGGCGGCGGCGCTATTTACAACCACTACAGCATGAGTGTTAACAGCAATGATCTGGCGGCAAAGATCATTGTGCATGAGTTTGGCCACGGTTTTGCAGGCCTGGGTGACGAGTATTATAATTCTTCGGTGGCTTATAACGATTTCTTTTCACTGGATGCCGAACCATGGGAGCCTAACCTGACCACCCTTACGGATTTCCACGGCAAGTGGGAGGATCTGATACCTGAAAACACCCCTGTTCCTACTCCTGTAGAAAGGCAGTATGCCGACACCTTAGGCGTCTTTGAAGGAGGGGGTTACGTGGCTAAAGGAGTATACCGCCCTGCTACCGATTGCCTCATGAATACGCTGGGGAATAATACATTTTGTGGCGCCTGCTCCCGGAGCATACAACAGATGATCGATTTCTGTACGGGAGAATAGAATCGTTTTATATAGCATACGGGAAAGGAAAAAGGAATAAATGATTTAGTGTAAACGGACATTTTTTCGTTTTTTTGCATAAAAATAAATTAACTAAAATTATATTGTTATGATCAAGAGATTAGAAGAACTTATTGATATAGCCAAGCAGAAGAAAACACGCAAACTGGCAGTGGCAGCTGCTGCCGATAAGAATGTACTGGAAGCGGTGAGGGATGCTATGAAGGAGCATATTATCGTTCCCATACTCGTGGGTAACCAGCCCGATATCGAGCGGATAGCCCGTGAAGTGGGCCTGGATCTTGATAGTGCCGAAATAGTGCATACCGACAAAGGCGCTGCGGTTGCCGCACAAATTGCCGTAATGCTGGTGAAAGAGCAAAAAGCGGATATCCTGATGAAAGGCCATGTCAGCTCCGGCCCATTGCTGAAAGCGGTGCTTGATAAGGAAAAGGGGCTCAGAAAAGGCAGCACGTTAACCCATGTGGCCTTCTTCGAAAGTCCTTACTATCATAAGCTTTTGTGCATCACCGATGCAGCCATGAATGTGGCTCCGGAATTTGAAGACAAAGTGCAACTGGTAAATAATGCCGTGGAGGCTTTCCATAAATTGGGTATTAAGAATCCGAAAGTGGCAGTAGTGGGAGCGGTAGAAACCGTAAACCCAAAAATGGAGGCCACAGTACATGCAGCAATGCTCAAAACCATGAACACCCGCAACCAGATCAAAGGGTGCCTTGTGGATGGACCTTTTGCTATTGATAATGCTGTTTCTAAGGAAGCGGCAGAACACAAAGGTATCACCAGCGATGTGGCCGGCGATTGCGATATTGTGGTGACGCCCGACATTGAAGCTGGCAATATCATGTATAAAACCCTTAACTTTTTGGGGGGCTCCTCCTCTGCTGCCGTCATCATGGGGGCACAAGTGCCGGTGGTGCTGACCTCCCGCTCAGACACCGACCGCAGCAAAATGCTCTCTATAGCCCTGGCCGCAGCCATGGAATAATCCTGTAATCGTGAAACTGAAATAGAATGACAGAAGATAATATTCGGATATTAGCTATCAATCCGGGCTCTACCTCTACCAAAATCGCAGTATATCAGAATGCTAAAGCGCTTTTCCTGAAGACCCTCCGGCATTCTACTGCGGATTTGGAAGGCTTTGACAAGATTACTGATCAGTATGAATACCGGAAGCGAATGATCTATCAGGAGCTGGAACAGGCCGAGATTCGCCTTAACCTGATACGGGCTGTGGTGGGCCGCGGGGGACTGGTAAAGCCCATACCCTCAGGAGTGTATCGCGTTAATGAAGCGATGAAAAAAGATCTGCAGGACAGTCCGTTGGGCGAACATGCCAGCAACCTGGGCGGACTCATCGCCGATGATATTGCCAAATCGCTGCCCAACGCCGAAGCTTTTATTGCCGACCCGGTGGTGGTTGATGAGCTGGATAATCTGGCGCGCTATTCCGGGCATCCTGATTTTGAGCGGGTCTCTATTTTTCATGCGCTGAACCAGAAAGCGGTAGCTCGTTCTCATGCCAAATCTATCATGCGAAAGTATGAAGATCTGAATCTGATTGTCGTGCACCTGGGAGGCGGTATTTCCGTGGGGGCGCATCAAAAAGGAAAAGTCATTGACGTAAACCAGGCGCTGGATGGTGATGGCCCCTTTTCACCGGAACGCTCGGGAACATTACCCGTGGGGGCTCTCCTTAAAGCTGCCTTTAGCGGAAATTATTCTTATGATCAGATGAAGAAAATGGTGAAAGGTAATGGCGGCATAGCGGCCTACCTGAACACCAACAGCGCTTATGATGCAGAAATGCAGGCTGTTGATGGCGATGTAAAATCGCGCGAGGTGTTCGAAGCGATGGCTTACCAGGTGGCCAAAGAAGTGGGTGCTATGTCTACGGTATTGCGTGGCGTGGTGGATGGAATACTCATTACCGGGGGCATTGCTAACAGCAAATGGTTTGTGAACATGGTTATCGAAAGGGTTTTTAAAATCGCTCCGGTGCATGTATATCCCGGAGAGGATGAAATGAGAGCCCTTGCCACTAACGGATTGCTGGTGTTGAAAGGCGAAGTGGAACCGAAAGAGTACCATTAAGCTAACTAGTGTTTGTCCATAATGTCCAATCTCTGCGTTGTTGCTCAAATTTTAAATCCTCGAATACGTTAGTATACTGCGGTTTAAAATTTTCGCACGCCCCCGATAAAATGCGGGGCAGGCTTTGATCTTGAACATTCTGAACAAAACACGCTTAGTTTATAGACAAATACTAACTAACATCAGGGCTACTTTTCGGAAAACGATAAGTAGCCTCCAGTGCTTCTGCAAAACTTCTCTGTTTTACCCGGCGACGCTCTGCGGACAGTTAAGGAAAAAGAAACAAAGCAAAGAGATTCCTTTTTTCATTCAGATATAATTGTCATCTTTGTGATGTTACTAAAAAAGAAAAAACAGACAATATCTGAGATAATTATAAATCACATCCTGTCCCGATAAAAATCAGGAAACATGATGAATAAATGTGAGCTCAATCTCAGCACTGTCATTAATTTTAAAAAGATGAAACACCTTACCGGAATTATAGCGCTCTCAATAGTTTTAATGGTTACTGCAGGTTGTTCCAACAAGTTTTATGAGGCCAAAGAGTTTAAGACTATCAAACGGAAGCATCAGATCATTGCCGTGCTCCCGGCATCTATCGATATGGATGCAGGGGTCAGGAGATCTGCCACATCAGAGGCCAAAACGGCTTCTGTTGATAAAGCATACAGCTACCAAAAGGCTTTAACAGCCAGGCTGCAAAACAATGCAGGTAACTATTCCGTCTCCCTTCTGGATGCTGAAACGGTGAATAAAAAACTGGAGGAGGAGTATGTCAGCTATTTCAATATCACCAAAACGCCGGTGGAAAAGATAGGGAATATCCTGCGGGTGGATGGGATTCTTTATTCGGAAATCCAAACGCCTGTAATGCTGGGTAAAAATCCGGGAAGCAACAACAAAGAGAAGATTAAAGTAAAGGTTTACCTGAAGGAGGCCAATAACAATATGCTGCTATGGAGCTATCAGGATGAATACAAGGCCGGAAAGGTTTACACCATAGAGGCCATCACCCAGGAGGTATTTGATAAAATAGGCGGTAAGTTCCCCTACAAAGAATAAAAACCGTAGTATTTTTTGCGGCATCTTTTTGCAATTCTACTTCTTTCCTTATCTTTGAGGAAAACCGAATAGGGAGCAGATGGCCAGACTACTTATATTAGCAATCAACCCGGGCTCAACATCCACGAAGGTGGCTGTTTATGAACGCAGCAAGCAAATATTTCAGAAAGATATTACCCATTCCACCGGCGATCTGGAAACGTTTGCAAAAATTACGGATCAGTTTGAGTTCAGGAAGGATATCATCCTGGATGTGCTAAAACAGGCAGGAATTATCCTGGAAGACATAAAAATCATCGTCGGCCGCGGGGGGTTGCTAAAACCTGTTCCTTCAGGAATCTACGAGGTAAACGAACGGATGAAGGAGGATTTGCGCGACAGCCCCTTAGGAGAACATGCCAGTAATCTTGGCGGGTTAATTGCCGATGACCTGGCAAAACACATCGGTGATGCCAGAGCCTATATTGCCGACCCGGTAGTAGTTGATGAGCTTGAAGAAGTGGCACGCTACAGCGGGCATCCTCTCCTTCCGCGCAAATCCATCTTCCATGCCCTGAATCAGAAAGCCATAGCACGCCACCATGCTTCTTCAAAAAACAGAAAGTATGAGGAGATGAATCTGATTGTAGTCCACATGGGCGGCGGCATTACCGTGGGGGCGCACAAGCAGGGGCGTGTGGTGGATGTGAATAACGGGCTGGATGGCGACGGCCCTTTCTCTCCCGAGCGTTCCGGGACCCTACCCGTGGGTGATTTGGCGCGGCTCTGCTTCAGCGGGAAGTACACCCATAAACAGGTAAAAAAGATGATTAAAGGAAAAGGAGGCTTTGTAGCTTACCTGGGGACCAATAATGCGCTGGATGTTAGTGAGAAAGCAAAAAAGGGCGATATGGAAGCCTTAAGAATACAGGAGGCGATGGTTTATCAGGTATGTAAGGAGATAGGGGGGATGGCCACAGTGCTGACGGGAAAAGTGGACGGTATCCTGCTTACGGGAGGGATTGCCCATAATCAGGAGATCGTAGACAGTATTATCGAAAAAACAGGATATATCGCCAACGTGTTTGTGTATCCGGGAGAAGATGAGATGAAGGCCCTGGCTAACAACGGACTGTTGCTTAATAAGGGCTTTATTCCGGTAAAAGAATATAAATAGTTGAGTATATAAATAACCAAATACTTTTAAAGGTTGTCTTATTTAAGATTCCTTTCTGTACTTATAAACTAAAACATGCATTATGAAACACATTTATTTATCAATTGCTTTATTGTTATTTACAGCCTTTGCTGTGGGACAAACACTTTTAGAAGAAGACTTCAGCGGTAGTGAGTTCCCTCCCTCAGGATGGACGATAGATGCACATTCAGGAAACTGGTCGGCCAACGATGGCAACAATGCCGGAGCAGAAGCTCCGGAAGCTCAAATGAACTGGCAGCCTCAATTTAACGGAACAAGCAGGCTTATTTCCCCTGAAGTTGATGCTTCGGGAATGGATAACCTTAAACTTATGTTCAGGCATATGATTGATTTCTACGGCGATAACTTTACAATTGGAGTAGAAACCCGCAGTGGTGGCGGCGACTGGAACACAGCCTGGAGCCAGACCATAAACTCCGGTGTTGAAGCCACGCAAGTTTCCGTAGACATAGACACGGAAGACACCGGGGCTGAAGATTTTGAGTTTTGTATTTATTTCAGCGGTAGCAGTTATAACATCAATGACTGGTACATCGATAATATTGAGCTTTTTAATGCCCTGAATCTGGACTTGAAGATGGAAGAAATCACACTTCCCGATTTTATCTCACAGGGCGAAAATGAAGTAACCGGAGTCGTTACAAACGTTGGTATTGAAGAAATCAGCAGTTTTGACATGCACTATTCAGTAGATGATGGCCCGGTGTACACTTCCTCTGTTGATAATGCGGGGCTTGAATCTTTAGAACAAATGGATATTGCATTTGACGACCTCTGGGATGCCGTTCCCGGCGCTGCCGTAATCACAGTTTGGGTATCTAATGTAAACGGTCAGGACGATGATAATCCGGATAATAACGAACTCTCAAAAACAATCAGTGTGGCTCTTCAGGAGGTTCAACGCCGACCACTATATGAGGAGTTTACCAGCTCTACCTGTGACCCTTGTGCTTCGTTTAACAACGGTACTTTTAATCCTTTCATCGAAGAACATGGCGATGATATTGCTTTGATTAAATACCAGATGAACTGGCCCGGTTCCGGAGACCCCTATTACACGGAAGAGGGAGGCGAAAGACGGACGTATTATGGTGTGAATGCCGTTCCCGATCTTTTTACTGACGGAACCAACACAGCTACCAATAGCTCCGGTGTTAACAACGCTTTTGAGAATTCCATGAATACGCCTGCATTTATGGATATCACAGGTAGTTTTCAGGTAGAGGAACCTATGATTAGCGGTACCGCAAACATTGAATCTTATATTGATGCTGAAAACTTAACGTTGCACATTGTAATTATCGAAAAAGAAACGACCGGAAATGTGGGCTCTAACGGAGAAACGGAGTTTCACCATGTGATGATGAAAATGTTCCCGGATGCCAGTGGAAGCTCAGTTGATTTAATTGCCGGAGAAACACTTAGCATTCCTTTTGAAGAAGACTTATCTGGCACGAATGTGGAAGAATTTGACGATTTGTCGGTAGTAATTTTTGTGCAGGACGACAGTAACCAGGATGTAATGCAATCGGCTTATGCTGAAGAAGGTGCTGCCGCACCGTTGTCAGAGGTAAACATTCTTGACGGCGCATCCGATATTCCGACCGATCAAACGTTTATTATCACATTTTCGGAGCCGGTAAGGCAACTTGATGATACCGAATTAACCGATGACAATGCAGGCGCCCATGTTATATTCAACATGACCGATGAAGACGGAGAACCTGTAGATTTTGAGGCCACTATCAACGCTGAAAAAACGGAAATCACAGTTATACCCGACAGCCTGCTGCATACAGAAAGTCAGTATTACCTGGCTATGGAGGCAACTGTAGAAAATTATGATGATATCCCCATCGAACCCTGGGAGGTCACTTTTGAAACCGAAATCGGGGTGGATATAGAAAGTGTGTCACTGCAAAACCTGGTGGTTTTCCCCAATCCGGTGGAACACACGGCTACAATCCGTTTTGAGTTACAACAGCAGCAAGATGTGCGCCTTGCCATTATGAATATTTTAGGCAAAGTAGTTTATTCTGAAAAGCTTTCATCAGCCTTAGGAGTGCAGGAAATCAGGTGGGATGCAACAGAGGTGCAAAAGGGAATATATATCTGTAAAATAGAACTTCCCGGAGGGATAAAGACAGTTAAACTTACCGTAAATTAACAACTGCCGTAGAATCTTAAAAAATGCGCTTTCGCGGAAAGTAATAATCAAAAAAGCCCCGGAATGCATTCCGGGGCTTTTTTGTTAGACGAATTCAGGCTACTTCATTTTTTCCAGCATTGCTTTTACGATGTTCTCAGCGCCATCCCAAATTTGAAGGATATTGGCATCCAGCATGTAACATGGTGTAGAGAAGACATTGTATTTTTCATCCACTATCACTTCGCCGTGGGTTGTCTTTTTATGGCGGGCGCCCATAGCTTCCAGGCCGTTGATGGTATCCTGGTCCTGGCCGATGGTGATCTCCACCCCTTTGAGCACACGGGCAACCACGGCCGGAGAGATGCAAATAGCACCAAGCGGTTTTTTTGCAGCCACCGTATCTTTGATGGCTTTTTCCACATCTTTGTTTACACTGCATTCGGGGCCTTTCACAGCAAAATCTGAAAGGTTTTTAGCCGCACCGAATCCACCCGGCATAATCAGCGCATCAAAATCCGCCTCGTTATATTCACTCATGGGTTTAATATCGCCACGGGCTATGCGCGCCGACTCTATCAGCACGTTCCGCTGTTCATTCATCTCCTCACCGTTCATGTGATTGATTACATGGTGCTGCGGAATGTCAGGGGCAAAGATCTGATACTGACCTCCGTTCTTCATGATGGCTAGCATGGTCATCGTGGTCTCGTGTATCTCTGCACCATCAAAAACACCACTTCCTGAAAGAATAATTGCAAATTTTTTCATCGTTTTCTCCTTTTTGGTTTGATACAAATTTACATTTTTCAGCAGCTAAATAAAAATCATTACTTTTAAAATGTGTTAAGAGGGTTTTTTGGTTTGTACATTTTTAGGTTGGTGGTTGACAGTTTTTTAGGTGGTTTTATCCGTTTTTGATCATCAAAATTCATTTAACTAAAGTTCCGCACTTTAAAATCGGAATAGTGAAATGATGAATTTCAATAAGTTACCATCAAATAATAGTATAACTTTGAGTCTTCGAGCTTAAGTGGCAGACTTTCCGGAAGGCCATCAAAACACGAGGAAACATAGTTTCACTAAGATAGTGGTATAGCAAAACGGCAAAGAGATACTAAAAGCAAAGAGTTATGTGCGGAAGGTTTTCATTGACAAAGGATGAGATTACTATAAATCAGCGCTTCAGTGTTTCTGGTGGCGGCGCACCTTATATCCCGCGTTTTAATGCAGCGCCGGGGCAACATCTTGCCGTCATAACCAACCAGAAGCCACAGGAAATCAGCCTGTTCAGATGGGGCCTGATCCCTTTCTGGGCTAAAGATGCAACCATAGGGAATAAATTGATTAACGCCAAAAGCGAAACGGCTCATGAAAAACCCTCTTTCCGCGAGGCGTTTAAAAAGCGGAGGTGCCTGGTGATTAGTGATGGTTTCTTTGAGTGGAAGAGAGAAGGCAGCGAAAAAATTCCCCATTATATTTTTACGGAAGGTCATAAATTGTTTGCCATGGCCGGAATATGGGAATCCTGGAAGAATCAGGACGGAAACCCACTTCATACCTTTACCATCCTTACCACCAGGCCTAACGACATAATGCAAAATATTCATGACCGCATGCCGGTGATACTCCCGGAAGGGGAAGAAGAGAACTGGTTGAAAAACGACAAGACGGCAGAAGTGCAAAAGCTGTTAAAGCCTTATCCGCATAAAATGGAGCTTTACGCGGTATCGAGGCTGGTGAATTCACCACGTAATGATATGGCTGAGCTGATTAAGCCGGTGTCAGGATATACTCCTCCATTATTTTGAAAAGCAAAAATCAAGAAACATGAAAAAGACTATTGCATTATTTACGCTGTGGACGGTATTTTTAGCTGCCCTGCAAGCCGCAGAACCTATTACTGATTTTGAAGACCTGATGAGGCGGCTGAAAAAAGGAGAAGAGGTAAGGATGGTGATCTATTATGGAAAGTGCCGGCTGATAAGTAATAACGAAGTGCAGGAAAAATCTCCCGAAGCAATCGGCGGAATGGAGATAACCACATTCGAATATTTTGCACCGGGGAGCATAGGTAATAAAAAGGCTTTTGTGGTTACTTCTGCAAGTCATTTCATTGAAAATCCTATAGGGAGCGGCTTTGTATTCAACTATGTGAAGGTAAAGATTTTCGGCGATAATCGTGTTAAGATAACGGCAAAATATCTTAACAGTCAGACTCATGAAGAGATAATGACGGAAAACTTCTTTTCTGCCATTGGCGATGCAGAAAACAAGGGGGCAGTGTGGTTGTATGCCGATTAGTTTAATATAAAATCCAAAAAGATGAACAGTTGGATTGAAGAAAAATCATGCAAAATCTGGTTGTTAGATTTGCTTATTGCAGCTATTTTTCATAATTTCACATCATTATGTGTTTAAAAAATCAGCCTGTATACTGTTGGGTAATAGTGATGACCCTGGTTTTGACGGTAACTACCTGTAAGCTCAGAACGCCGGAAGAGTCGGGTGATGAGGCCGTTGGGTTCCTGGCAGAAGATACTGTCACACAGATACACCGAATCAAAGAGCGCGGCAAGCTAATTGCCGTTACCGACTATAATTCCACCAACTATTTTATATTTCGGGGCACTCCTATGGGGTACCATTTTGAACGTGCCGAACAGTTTGCGCAATCGCTTGATGTGAAACTGGAGATTATCCCTGAAAATAATATTGATACAGCCATTGCCTTGCTGAACCGCGGAGATTGTGACCTTATAGCCATGGATTTGTCGGTGAACAGGGCGAGAAAAAAGCTGGTGGATTTTGCGGCGCCTCACTATCAGACACGCCAGATGCTTGTTCAGCGCAAACCGGCAAACTGGCGTAAGATGACCACCTATGATGATGTGGAGAAGCACCTTGTAAGATCGCCGCTACAGCTTGCAGGAGAACGGGTTCATGTACAGGAAGAGACGGCATACGTCAGCAGGCTTCAAAACCTTATGCAAGAGATTGGCGATACTATCTATGTTATTGAAGATTCGCTGGAAGTAGAGCAGCTTATTAAAAAAGTGGCCGACGGGAAAATATCTTTCACTGTAGCTGATGAGCATGTGGCTGGCGTTAACAAACGTTATTTCCCGGATATTGATGTGAAGACACCTATTAGCTTTCCGCAGAATGTGGCCTGGGCCGTGAAAAAGGGTAATGACAGCCTCAGAAAGACAATAAACACCTGGCAGCAAAGCTTTAACAGTACTTTTTTAGCCAACGTGCTGCATAACAAATATTTTAAAAACAGTGGCTCGCAGCAGCTCTATTACAGCGAATACCATTCCCTTACCGGGTCTAAGATCTCTGTTTACGACCATATCCTTAAGGAAGAAGCGGAAAAGCTTGGCTGGGACTGGCGCCTGATTGCATCGATGATTTACCAGGAATCGAATTTTATTCCCGAAGCACAGTCGTGGGTAGGTGCCTACGGATTGATGCAGATGATGCCGGCCACGATGCAAAAGATGGGCATAGACAGCTCTGCATCCCCGCATCAGCAGATAAAGGCTGGTGTGCGCTATATCAAGTGGCTCGACAATCAGTTTAAAAATCATGTGGAAGATAAGGAGGAGCGCAAAAAGTTTGTGCTGGCAGCCTATAACGTAGGCATCGCCCATGTGTTAGATGCCATACGCCTCACTGAAAAATATGACCGCGACAGCAGGATATGGGATGAGAACGTGGCCTGGTTTCTGCTAAACAAATCCAACCCGGAGTATTACCAGGATTCCGTGGTTTATTACGGCTATGCCCGCGGCGAAGAACCCTTCAAATACGTGAATGAGATCTACAGCCGTTATGATCATTACCGTAAAGTCATAGAATAAGCACCATAGCCGGGGTAAAATGCTTAAGTTTGCAGGCCAAATGCTGCATTATGGGAAAGATAGCCTTAAACAATATGAAATTCTATGCCTACCACGGTTGCTTTAAGGAAGAAGCTATTGTGGGAATGCACTTTTCAGTGGATTTGATTATGTATACCGAAACATCAAAACCACAAAAATCAGATGATTTAAAAGATACGGTTGATTATCAATCGGTTTACCTGATGGTGAAAGAAGAGATGGAAACACGCAGCAACCTGCTGGAACATGTATTGCAGCGGATTTTGTCTGAGTTACACAAAAAATTTCCTGAAATAGAACATGCCGAGGCTACTTTGCATAAAATAAATCCCCCATTGGGCAGCAGTGTGGTAGACAGCGTAAGCGTAACACTAAACAGTGATGACCTCAAATAAATTGCAGGAAAACGATAACCAAAAGCAGCAAATATGCCCGCGCTGCGGTAAAACGTTTTGGTGCGGTGCCGGAACAGGAAACTGCTGGTGCGCGAAGTATTCACTTTCAGAAAATGCGCTTCAAAAACTTAACGAAAGCTTCAACGGCTGTTTGTGTGAAGCGTGCCTGAAAGCTTTTACAGAAAAGCAACCTGAAAAGCTGTCTTAAATCATAAAGATTTAGTAGTTTTGCAATCCATTTTAAAATGGTCTCGTGGCCGAGTGGCTAGGCGGAGGTCTGCAAAACCTTTTACGGCGGTTCGAATCCGCCCGAGACCTCCAGAAACGCTTCCCTTACCGGAGGCGTTTTTTATTTCACCTCTCTATTTTACTTTGACCAGTTTTAGCATGGCTTTCCCGGTTTGATTATCTGCCCTGAGAAAATACACGCCCGGCTTCAGGCCGCCAGACTTTATTTCCGAAAGCATAAACTGATGACGCCCTTTACTGAAATGCATGGTTTGCGCGCTCATCAAACTTCCTGAAATATCGCGTAAAGCAAAATTGACGTCTCCCGGCCTTTTCAGATCCATCGTAATTCGGGTATCCCTTTTGAAGGGATTAGGCGAAGGCCGATGCAATCTGATATTTTGGTCTTTTTTCAGGGTTTCTGCCAAACCTACTTCCTCACGGCCCACTTTAATACTTGTTAAAGTATCGCTCCACGAAAAGTTCAGCGTAAGCGTTTTTTCGGAATCCGACCACCAGGCAAGGCGATTCCCCTCCTGATAAAACGTTTCGTTTTCTGTAACCTCCCAGTCAAATTCATTTACTGCAACCGAGGAAGGTTTACTGTCCAGACCAAACACCACAAACGTCATCTCCCGTTCAGAGACGTAATCACCTTCCTTATCCAGCAACATTTCCAGCATGTCATCGGAAGGGTGATCTGTAAACGATAGCATTTCATACTGTTCCTGCGCAATATTCCCGCGTGTTTTCCCATCATCCACGTAATAACGCCGGTTAGAGTTAATTCCGGATTCGGGTAGATAGTATTGCACCTCAAGCTGCTCACTCTGATATTGTTCTGTTGTTATAATTTCTTTATCGTGGAGCATCAGAAAACTTCCTGCCCTGATAAACAGCGGCAGTTCATCTATTGGTGCATCAACGGTTTGTGTTGTATTTCCCGGAAAGGTGTCTGCCGTGTCAAAACCATACCAATCCCCGGAAGGGAAAACGACTTCTTTGCTGTTTTGTCCTTGCTCTACCACAGGCGAAACAAGCACGTCATTTCCCCACAAAAAGGCATCGTTTACATTGGCTAACAATTCGTTGTCAGGCTCATAAAAGTGCAGCGGGCGCGCCAGGGGCAGCCCGCGCGTTGTATTCTCATAGGCCAGGTGGTAATTGTAGGGCAAGAAGCGGTATCGCAGCTTAATCATCTCCCTTACGCGGTCTTGCGTTTGCGTATCGTAATAAAAGGGTTCCGGAGGCACATCATGACCGTGGGCTCTCATCACCGGGGCAAAAGCGCCGAGTTGCATCCAGCGCGTATAGAGCTCTTCGTTTTGTCCGCCACCGGTAAACCCGCCGATATCCGAGTGCATGTATCCTACGCCACTCATCGACATACCCAGCATGGCCGGAATCTGCGCCTGCAACCCGGCAAAAGAACGCTGTATATCTCCGGACCATGGAAAAGCGCTGTAGCGCTGCATCCCGGCCCATCCCGAGCGGGAAAGGTTAAAAAGCCTTTTTTCGGGATACTCTTCTGCATAGTTTTGGTGCAGCATTTTTTGCCATTCCAGGTTAAAGATGTTATGCACTTCTGTGGCTGTTCCCTGCTGGTGCTGCATCTCTGCGGGATGTGTTTCCGGCTCGGCCAGGTCGGTCCACCATCCTGCCACACCTTCGGCAATGCGGTCGCGGTATTTCTGCCACATCCAGTGGCGGGCTTCAGGGTTGGTCATGTCCAGCAGGCCGGCATCGCCGGCCCAAAAGCCATACAGCACAAAAGGATCGCCCTGGTCGTTCCAGGCCAGATAATCGTTATCGGCAAGGTAGCCAAAGTGGTCGGAATCTACGGTAAAGTAGGGTTCCGTGATAAGCACTGTTTTTATGCCCTGATCGGCAAAATTAGCCATCATCTGCTCAGGCTCCGGGAAGCGTGTGTTATCCCAGGTCAGGTTCCCCATATCGTTGGTGCCGCCAAACCAGTATAAATCAAGCACCAGCGCATCCAGCGGAAAATGGGCTTCCTGCATTTGTGCTACCACATCTTCGGCCTGCTCCTGGCTCTCATAGCCATAGCGCGACTGGATATATCCCAGCGACCAGAGGGGCGGAAGCTCCTGCCGGCCCGTGATGGCGGTGTATAGATCCAGTACCCCGGACTGCGACTCGCCGAAGAAGAAAAAATAATCCATCACGCCACCTTCAGCGCTGTAGCGCAGCTGGTTGCCGGAGGAGGCGATATCCATGGTGCTCCGGTGGTGATTATCAAAGAAAACACCATAGTTCCTGCCGGATATCAGCAGCGGGATGGAGATATTCAGGTTGGCCGCGCCATTGCTGTAACCGTAATGCGCCTGGTTGTAAAACTCGAGTTGATAACCCCTTCTGTCGAGAGGCAGCGCGCGGAATCCGGTACCGTAGAAGTGCTCTTCTTCTGCCAAGGAGAAATCTATCATACCCCCATCAGCGGAATTATTCAGCAAAGCCGTGCTTTGTCGTAAAAGGACGGTGTCGTTTTTTCTCCACAAAAATTCCAGTGGCGTCTTGCCTATCTCCACCCGGTTTTCTCCGGAACGGAGCGTAAGTTTTTCATCACTGTCCTCCAGCGATACCGGAGGTGCCTGCGCCTGCGCAATAACGGCATAGCTGGTGTCCTGGACAATTTCATCTTTATGGATGCTCAGCTTTATAATTCCCGCTTGCCAGGGTGTTAAAACATACGTGTTCTCCTGCCCGTATAGGGTGAGGATATTGTTTTGAAAATCGTGTGTAACGTACTCATCGGCAGGAACAGCCAGCGGAACTAAAATATCCGAGCCGTCTTGGCTACGGGCCGATTCCGACCCGTCGGCATTTCTGAAAACAAAGGCCAGTTGCAGTACGGTTTCATCCTCCTGAATGCCATAAAAAGACTGGACATGAAACGAGAGGCTGTAAAGATTCTCCGATTCCTGTGTCATCAACACATTATCATCGGCAGTGCCCCAGCCGGCCACCACGTGTTTCCAGTCTGATTCGTTGGCGCTTTCGGTGGTGATGACGCCGGTATGCGCATACACATCACCGTCAAAATCCATCAGACCCTGGTCGCCTTCCGCCGCATTAAAATAGATGGTAACATTGGCATCAACTGTTGCATCTGCAGGTTCCATCGTAACCACCTGGGATAACAGCCCGTGAATTAATCCCAACAAAACGAACAGGAAAAGGATAATCTTCTTCATAAATAATAATTTACTGCAAAAATAAGGGTTGCGGCGGGAATTATCGTTAAGGCAGGTATAAGTAAAAGCACAATGAGCCCAAGCGCCTCCCGCCCGAACGGGCTGTTATCCGAAACGGGCGGGAGGTGTGCGGAGCAGGAACGCTAAAAAAGCATACGCAGGAGCTTAATAAACATCCATTCTGAGGCTTTTGCCGGATTTAAGCTTCTGCAGCCACTCCTCTGCTGCCTGAGCATTTTTTCCTGTATTTTGCTGATATACCTCTTTCAGGGCGCTGCGCACTTCTTTGGCCATTGTTCGCTTATTGCCGCAGATGTATAGTACGGCATTCCGGTTACTGACCCAATCAAACAGTTCCTCTGATTTTTCGCGGAGGAGGTCCTGAACATATTTCTTTTGGTTTTTATGGCGACTAAAAGCAACATTCAATCGGGTGAGGGTTCCATTGCTCAGGTATGCTTCCAGCTCTTCGCGAAACAGAAAGTCGGCCTCAGGACTTTTTTCTCCAAAAAACAACCAGGCAGGGTGCTGCCGCGAGGTGTTTTCTATCTCCTGCAAAAAAGCCCTGTAGGGAGCTATGCCTGTTCCCGCTCCTATCATAATGAGGGGTCTGCTTTTGTCATCCGGCAAACGGAAGCGGTCGTTATGCTCAATAAATACAGGCAGTGTTTCTCCGTCATCCACCCTGTCAGTAAAAAGCGAAGAGCAAACACCGGTACGTTCGCGGTTGGAGCGCGTGTACTCTATCAGCCCGGCTACGAGGTCAATTTTTTCTGAATCCTGCTCCGGACTGGAAGCCAGGGAATAAAGCCTTGGGTTGAGCTTGCGGAGCACCGTAACAAACTGTGCCGGTGTCAGTGGGGCGGGATAATCTGTGATTAAATCCAGCACATCGCGGGTTTCGCAGTAATGCTCCAGCAACGCTTCATCACCTGTAAGCTTTTTAAGTTCCGGCAGTTGTGTGATCTCAAAATATTTGCTAACCACCATGGTGGTCAGCACCGTCAGCTCAAAGTCTTTTATCAGCGCTTCTTTCAGCATTTTCGTTTTTCCGTTGACGTCCACTTGCGTGGTGCTGTCGAACTGCAGCTTTCTGATCACCCTGTCCACAAACATCCTGGCGTTGGTGGTGTATACACCCACCGAATCTCCGGGGTTGAAAACGAGGCCGGAATTCTTCACAGACAGCGAGAGCATCATCGTGCGCCGTGTCGATTCCGGAGTGGTCAGCATCTTTTTTGATAGCACCGGGGCAAAACAGGCGTCATCGAAATCGCCTTCACGTTTGTTAATTTCAAAAGCAAATGTTTTATCCTTTACGGGATTTTTCAATGGCAGCACTTCTGCAAAAGCATCCACCGACCGGCGCACCCAGGCCATAGCATTTTCTTCGTAATTGACATCGCACTCCGCCAGCGGCGAATGCACTTTTGCCCCGAGCTTTTGGAGACGTCCGGCAATGTCATGGCCGGTTTTACAGAAATCCTCATAGGTGCTGTCACCTAATGCCAGCACGCTGTAGCGCAAATCAGGAGAAAGTTGTACAGCATCACTGTGAAGATAATGATAGAAATGCTCAGCCACTTCCGGCGGGTCGCCCTCGCCGTGCGTGGATACAGCTATCAGTAAATTGCGGATATGCCGGATATTTTCAGGTTTCATAGTATTCATATCCAGCAAATATGCCTCCATACCCTGGTGGCGTGCATATTCGCAGGCCAGCACTGCCGCGGATTCGCTATTGCCGGTGCGGCTGCCAAACAGGATATACAGCGCCGCCTGATTGTCTTTATCACGGAAATTAAAGCCGGCTTTTTCTGCTTCGGCTCGTTGTTGCGATGGTGTTTTGGTTTTTTTATTGTTGGTTTTAACGGTTTCCATATAATCTCTTTTCATTATTAAGCTATAACTTGTTGCGGTTTTACTTCCCTGAGCTGTGTTACCCAGGAAGCCTTTTCATCATAATCCATAAAGAAAGGCTGAAATGTTTGCCTGTAATCGCGGTGCCGCACATACTGCATCATAAAGTATTTTTTGCCGTCGGCAGGGTTATCCACCACCCCTAAAATCTGCACTTTACCCATTGCTGCCGACATAACGGGGGCGGTGATGGTTTTGGCAAAACTACCGGTTTTGATGGCGGCTTGCTGATACATCTCATACACTTCGGCCAAAGGCACTTTAAAATAATCAAAAGGGCCCGTTTCACGCTCAATGAACATGTAATAGGGTATCATACCCATGTTCACCTGCATTTTCCACATCCTGGCCCAGACATCGCTGTGGTTATTGATGTGATTAAGCACCGGGGCCTGTGTTCTGATCTCTGCTCCGGTTTGGCGGATGTTGTGCACCGCTTTTTCGAGCACCTCGGTTTGCATCTCCTGGTAATGGTTAAAGTGTGCCATAAAAGCAAGATGATAGCCGTTATCCACAATACGTCTGAACATATTGAGCATCTCCTGGGCTTCGGGATTAAATTCAGGAAGAAACGTAAACGGCCAGTAGGTTAACGATTTGGTGCCAAAACGGATGGTCTTCAGGTTGGGAATACGGGCTTCTATCAAATAATCGATGTATTTACTGATGGTTCCCGGGTTCATAATCATCGGGTCACCTCCCGTAAATAATATTTCGCTGACGTCTTCATTCTGGCGGATATATTCGGCAGCCTGGTCAATTTCGCGCATAGCAAACTTCAGGTCCAGCTCCTTGGTGAACTGAGGCCACCGGAAACAAAAAGTGCAGTGGGCATGGCAGGTCTGCCCCTGGCTGGGGAAAAACAAAACAACATCACGATACTTATGCTGCATCCCGGTAAGCTCCACGCCGTTTAATTTGGGTACATTGCTGGACTGGTTGGCGGGATGCGGATTCATTTCCATCCGCACCTCGTTAATTACACGGTACAAATCCTGTTTTTCATAGTTGTTTTCCACAGCATGCTTCACCTTTTTGTATTGGTGGTCAAGCAACATATCCTTGTTAGGAAAGGTGAGGATATATACCGGATCATTTTGATAATCCTCCCAGTTGATGAGATGATCAACAACATAATTATTGGTTTTGAAGGGGATTACTTTAGAAACAATGTTGATTTCTTTTTTTACCTCCTCCGGAAGGTACCGTAAATACTCTATCTTCCTGAAGTTTTTGGCATTGTATGTTATATAACGCATAATAGTGATTTTTAAGTTATCGGAATTATAATTAAATGGGGTATGTAATCATGACCCGTGATTTTGATTGACAATTTCTTTATAGGAAACAGGGGTTTTATTTACTGCCTGCTCAACTAACCTCAAAAATAAAAGCCCTCTACTTCTTGATGTTCTTC
>Ga0307979_1000178_pt1 | contig 41437 bp, 34 predicted proteins | sample OrgLakmetage1058_FD_201833 | JGI IMG/M metagenome (GOLD analysis project Ga0307979, IMG submission 201833) | Saline water microbial communities from Organic Lake, Antarctica - #1058 | ecosystem: Environmental > Aquatic > Non-marine Saline and Alkaline > Saline | place: Antarctica: Organic Lake...
CCGCGGGTCGCCCTCAGCAGTCGAGCACGGCGCCAGCCCAGAATCAGCAACCGGAGCAGCCTTCCAAGGGCAGCATGCCGGAACCCATTGATGATTTTGACGACGATATTCCGTTTTGACTGGCACCTTTTCAGCATTTTGTTGATTAAAACTTTAAGGCCCCAATTTTTGGGGCTTTTTTTGTTTATAGCCTTTTAAAGTGTTGATTCATCCTGCTATAGTTACTGGACATATTCAAAATGTAGATCATAGACTCATGGTTAAGCGCAAAAATTTAATTCTGGCCGGTGGGGAGAGGTATGCCACATTAACTGACGCAAATGGCTTGCCCGACTTTTGGGTGACTCTGTTCGTTACGGTGATGCTAAGGCCTTCGCACAAGCAAAACGCGATCCTCAACATACTCCAGGATTTTGCGCATTTTAGAATTTGGGAAGAAATTACCCAAAGAGACGTTCTTTCAGAATTTGGAGAGGGCCGATTTCTCTCAAATACTGATGTTACAGCTCTAAGGGACCACTGTGCCTTTGAATCCCGAAGTCTCCGGAAATGGCTAAATGTGTCCAGCCAAAAAAGTGTGGTTAAGTTCAGCCGGTCAAAGGCAATAAAAAGCGGGCAATTTCGAGGAGTGAGTAAAGCCCATCAGTCAAATCGTATGACTCATATCGCAAGTTACTTGGCTTTTACTGCTCGTGCCATTTTGAGGCAGAGACCCACATTTTCTGATCTTGATACGGCCATTTCAGATATGGAAGCTCGGATTTTGAGGCAGCGACCACGTGTCACAGGCAGATCTAGTAACAATGATCCTGAGGATAAGGCTCCTCCCCCAAAAGCATTTGAGTCGCTCATGAAAACTATTGAAGTGGATTCGCCAAATAATCCCTATAAAAACCAAAATATTCGGTTCAGAAATGCTTTGATGTTTAAGGTGATGTACGAAACAGGAATTCGTTCGGGCGAGCTTCTTTCTCTTTACGTAGACGACGTGATGTTGTCTGAGAATGGAGCAAAAATAAATATTGAACGAAGGCATGATGATCCTTACGACACAAGAGCTCATCAGCCTGTTGTTAAAACGCTGGGCCGAAAAATTCCAATTCCATCACTACTGGCAGAGCAGCTTCGTGAGTACATAATGCAAGTCAGGGCGCGAATTCCAGGTACTGGCGGTCACCCTCTTCTTTTTGTTACCCATCACGCTGCAAGAGCCCATCAAGGAGCTCCGATTTCGGATAGTGCGTTTCGGCATAGAATTTTAAAGCGTGCTGTCGAGGGAAATTCGGAGTTGTTCGAAGAAATTACCCGTCATGGTTTTCGCCATACGTTTAACTACAAAATTTCCAAACTGATTGATGAGAACAATGAACGTGCCAAACACGATGCGAAGATAAAGCCAATCTCCGAGCAAGAAGAAATACAGATCCGAAAGTACTTGAACGGGTGGCGGTCAGATGGTTCCGCGGCAACCTATAACCTCCGTCACACGAAAGAAACTGCGGATACCTTGTTAAGAGAAGATGCTCAGGCGCAACTGAAGCACATCAAATTAAATAGGGACGAACTATGACTTACGTGATCAGAGATGCTTCCGATGTTGCGCAAGGTGAAGCTTGGCGCCGGTCGAAAATGGGGTATCAGTTCGATGTTAACTCTGACATTTGGGAGCTGGATGGCTCTGTAAGGTTAAATCTCGAGTGGGTATCAAATCTTGGTGAAAGTGACTTTCCGGAGCAGTTGAGAGAAGCAATGGGGCTTTATGCCGAGGAATACTCGGGATTTAGTTTGCGTAGCATTGCAGCTGAACTGAGAGCGTACTCGAGGATGACCCCGGCGCTTGAGTTCTCTGTTACCAGATTGATCAACTTCAAGAATTCTAATGAGGGGTCGGAGCATAAATTAAGCAAGGTAAGACCGTTTTTAGTTCTGTGGTTTGAGTGGGGTATTCCTGGTGTCAGTGAGGACGTAATAACTTATCTGGAAGAATTGACTCTGAAAGGCAATATTAAAGGTGCCGCAGTTAGGAGTCGCTGTCCCCATTCCGGTCCTCTTACCAAGCTTGAGCAAGGCGCATTGCTTGATTGGGCATCGAATGCTTTCAACTCTAAGCGGCTTTCGTTGCGGGAGTTCGGATTCCTATTGGCGCTTATGTTCACTGGCCGCCGCGATGTGCAAATTCGGGGTTTGAGGGCTTGTGATCTGGTGGCACGAGAAGACGGTTCTGGTAATGATTACGTTCTTCGCCTGCCCCGAGCAAAGCAGCGTGGCGGCGGGTTTAGAATGGAATTCCGGTCGATGCCCATCGAAGAAGACCTGTACCTATTGTTAAACACCCTGGCGGAGCGGGTGCGTGAATCCGTTGAAAGTGAAGTGCGCGGGCGGCTTCCAGAAAAGCTTGCTCAGGAGTTGCCAATATTTGTCGAAAGCTCTCGAATTGAGGAAATAGCTGATGTGTCGGTGTTAAAGGATACCCTCGAGAATCGTCCCGATTATTTTCATCTGAGTAGGCTAAGTGGTGTTGAGCTGATGCACCAAATTGGTGTTAAAAACCAAGCAAAGTCTGAGCGAACCGGGGACTTCATCCACATTACTAGCAGGCGATTTCGATATTCGAAGGGAACTAACCTCTCAAACCGAGGAATCATAGGATCTGCTCTGGCCTTCGCATTGGATCATTCCGATACGCAGCAAGTAGACGTGTACGTCAAAAACACAGCTGCTACAGCTGAATACATAGATGAGATTATGGCGCCGGTTTTAGCCCCGTTGGCCCAAGCATTTGCCGGCCAACTGGTTGATTCGGAGCGCGATGCGCTCAGGGCAGACGACCCCCACAGTCGAGTGAAGAACCAGAAGGCGAATGGAATAGGGAATTGCGGGACCCATGCATTCTGCGCTTCAGGGTATAGATCCTGTTACACCTGTACTAACTTTCAGCCTTGGAGAGATGCACCTCATTCCGAAGTGAGGGATGAGGTACTCGCTGAACGAAACAGGCAACAGGAGCTCGGCGTATCCCCCTCAGTGATTGGTTCAACTGACCGTCTGTTATTGGCTGTGGAAGAGGTGATCAAGCTTTGTGATGAAATGAAAAAAGCGGGGGAAGTTACGCATGGGTGATGTGATATTTTTCTCTCCTCGCGCAGAGGTTAGTGCGCGCCAAAATCTTCATAATTTCATCGCTTATTGTCGGGATGAGCTGACACTTTATGAAGGACAAGGTGGATTCTCGGTAAATAGTTGGAGGTATGATCACAAAGGCCGTCCCGTCGCTATGGTGTTTGCTAAATATAGCGAAAACAGCAACCCCTATAGCTTCGACCCTCTTGAGGAGCCCTTTCTTTCATTTGCCAAGGCTTACATTCGATATGAACAGAGCCTGAACGAGGTTTCGTCAGTAGGAAACAAGTTGATGGCGCTTCGCATGGTTCATGATGCCTTACTTGAGGTACATGGAGCAGCAGATCCACTTAAAATCGATGGGCTGGTTCAAATCAAAGTCAGGGAGCTTCTAGATCAGCGTTACCCCGGTGCGGCACGGTTGTTTCAATGCGGTGGTCAGCTGAAAGTTCTCTACAAATTCCTTGTCGATAAAGCTATTACTCCAACTTTGCCGCAATGGAAAAACCCTTGGAAGCGGCCGACGGAAAAAGCTACTCGGACGGATGAAGCTTCCCGCAAGTGGCAAGAAGTTCGATGCCCCAGTATACATCAGATGTTCAGCCTTGCTGACTGTTTTGCAAAGGCGGAGACAACCAAGGACCGTTATTGGGCTAGTGTGTTAGCTCTACTAATGTTTGCACCGAGTCGAGGTGGAGAACTTCAAGAGTTAACGGTAAACAGCCTATATGAAGAGGAGGGGCGACTGGCGGTCATTTGGTTCGGGGAAAAGGGCTTTGGTGAAACACTTAAGTGGGTCCCGTCTGGCATGGAGTCGGTCGTCCGAGAGGCATTCAATAGGTTGATTGAAATTGGGCGTCCGGCCCGCGAAGCAGCGAAGTTAGCCTATGATCACCCCGGTGTATTCCCTCGGCATGAGCGCTGTATTACGCCTCAAGACTTCAAAGAAGCCATGCCACTGAGCGCTCTCCAGTTTGCATATGCACTTAACTTTTCTCAGCACGTGAAAAACAAGGTTAAGGGTATCAGTGAGCGCGGTGACCCCAATTCCGACTCAGCTTGGTCGCCACTGGGTTTCAATACCAAATGGCTCAAAGATGTCAGGAAGGGGGGTAATCCGAGCTATGCAAAGCTTGCGAATTACTTTGCTAAAAAGTACCGAAGCGAATCGTGGCCTTATCTGCCGAAAACCGACCACTATGTGTGGGATTCCCTTTTACTTGTCAGAGAGTATGAGCTGCACGATGAGTTTGCTCCTCGTCCACTGAGCTGGGTTATTCCAAACCTAAATGCTCTAAATGACCAATTGTCATCTCGCCCTCTCAAGAATCCGATTCCCACTATTTTCCAGCGCTTCGGTTTCAAAGATGAGGATGGCTCTAACATCAGGTTGACGTCACATCAGTTGCGTGTATGGCTGTCTACAAACGCAGAACGTGGTGGCATGGACAGTTGGCGGTTGGCTCAGTGGGCGGGCCGCGCGCGAATTGAGGATAACCGAGCATATGACCTACGAACGCAGGCGGAGCGCGAAACACAAGTGCGTGAGATCTTGAAGCTGGAAGAGCGCCCCAGTGCGTTGCAAGCGATAAAGTTGAATTTGCCAGTTGCATATGCGGATTTGGGATTGAACCGAATTGGCATTGCAGATGTTACCGAATACGGCATGTGTACCCACGACTATGCAATGTCTCCATGTACTAAAGGCGGCGAATGCATGACGTGCAAAGAGCACGTTTGTATTAAAGGTATGCCGAAAACCTTGGAACGGATCAAACGACTTGAGGAACAGTTGGCTGCGCAACTGGAGAAAGCGGAGGATGCCTCCAATGATGGCACCTACGGAGCCGATCGTTGGTCGACACACTTCGGTTGGAAGCTTGCACATGTAAGAACACAACGTGTCCGTTTAGAGTCTGAGGCGACTCCAGACGGAGCGGTGCTTTGGATTCCACCCGAGCATGATCCCAGTCCAGTAAAGCGCGCACTTGACCAGCAGGGGCACCAGTCAAAGCCGAAACAAGAAAATCTGGTTGATGAGTCTGTCATTGCTGGGTTGCTTGGAGGGGATTAATCGTGCCAAAAAAAATCATTACAGAACAAACTCTGCCCATCGCACTTGCTGAGCTTGATCGCTGGTCAGGGAAGTTAACCTGGGCTCTGTTTGCGGAGAGACTTGCGGGGATATTCGGCGAAAAGAGTATTTCCCGCCACACATTATTGTCTTATCCGGAACTCGTCGATGCTTTCAACGGACGAAAAAAAGACCTTAAGGAATTTAAACAACATCAAGACAAAGTGTCCGACATTACTCTTGAAAGTGCGCTTAAAAAGATTGACACGCTTGAAGCCAGCCTCTCACGTCTTGAGCGAGAAAATGCTGTGCTCACGGAGCAGTTTGTTCGTTGGCAGCATAATTTATACATGATGCCAGGTGTCGATCTTGAAAAGCTTAATAGGGAAATTGATAAGCCCCTCGTACCGATCAATCGGAGGGAATGATGAAGAGAGGGAAAAACGGTCAACAATTAGCGGCGGAAAATGTGGCTCGGGTGGAGCGCTGGGTTCAGACGCGTAACGATCGGCGCGATTGGCATGAATACGAATATAGCAAGCGTGTTAATCGTCGCGTGCTGGCAGAAGAATTGGGCTTTGCAAAGTCGGTCTGCACTCAAAATCGGACAGTCAGGGCGATTCTGGAGTCCGCCGAGAAGCTTTGGTTTGGACTTCCAGAAAGTGATCGCGCCGCGCATGAAGCTGCTCGTGAGAAAGCTGAGGAGCATTCTGGGCTGGCTGCAAAAACAAATGGTTACTCCATTAAAAGAATGGCGGAGCTCGAAGCGGAAGTTCACGAATTAAGGAAGCAATTATCGGCTTTCAAGCAGCAGCAGGATCTGGTCGCTAAGGGTTTAGCCGGGTTCAAAGTATGAATATTGAACATGTTAATCAGGTCATACAGATTAGCCGGACCCGTGCTATGGGGTTCGCAACTGTCGACTTGGTTAATAAAGATGGTTCGATACGGAAACGTGACAGGACGACAGTGGTTCATTTTCCTGAGGACGCTCAAGGTGCCGCCACGGCAGGTTCCTTATGGGAAGTTTCAGGTAAAGAGCAAGCGAATAACTTCAAAGTAAATGACACTTGGATTTTCGAATACACAATAGAGCCGAATCAGCTTCGATATTTACGACCGTCAGGCCAAGTCTTAGCTAGATGGCTAAGCACCAACATTAAAGGTGTCGGACGGGTAATTGCCAACCGCTTAGTGAGGCTGCCAAACCTTAACCAACTAATTAAAAACCGTGACAGGAACCAGCTGTTAGCTGTAGCCGGAATGTCTGGCGACCGCGTAGATCGATTGATCAACGATTGGCCGGATGACAGCTTGCATGAAGCTATTGAGTGGCTCGAAAGCCAGCAATTGCCTTTGGGGCTTGGAGCGAAGCTTGTTTCGATATTTGGCGATGACTGCATAGCTAAAGTGAAAGAGTACCCTTTGCTACTGGTGTCCATGGGGGTTCCGTTTGAGACCGCTATGAGACTGGTAGAGCGTCTAGGGCTATCGGTATTGGATTACCGGATCTTGGGAGGAATTGCCCAGCACATTGCTATTCAACATGCGACTAACACGGGATCGACCGTTATATGTGAAAGAGACCTTATTTCCGGCGTAACGAAGATTATCAAGTCAGATGTTACTGAAGCCACGGGACACTTGGCATGTCAGCAGGGACTTTTAGCTGAGGTGCCTGGTGGATATCAGGTCTTTGGTACCGCACTAATGGAGCTCGCTGTTGCGCAGTTCCTGGCCGCCTCATACTGCCGGAAACCAGGTGAATCGAGTTTACTTGCAGCTTGGGAGACCACATTAACTAGCGACGCTGTGTCGTCAGCTCTACAGACGTACGAAGCTGCGATTGAGTTTAGCTTGAACAGTGAACAAAAGGCCGCGGTAATAGGGGCTGTTATGTCACCTGTCTGCTGTATTTCCGGTGGAGCAGGAACGGGCAAGACAACTATTCTCAGGTCGATTTTAGGGGTATACGACATAGTCTCGGATGGTTTGGCGTGTTATCAGTTAGCATTGTCAGGAAGGGCGGCCCAAAGGCTCGCAGAGGCGACAGGTAAGCCTGCCCAAACTATTGCAAAGTTCCTAGTCGATCATCTTGGCGAAGCCAAGCCTAATTTACAGTCTCACTTACTGATCGTCGTAGACGAGGCATCCATGGTCGATCTTCTATCTATGTATCGCCTGATAGGAGTACTTCCGCCGGCAACACGCTTCTTGTTCGTAGGAGACACAATGCAATTACCTCCGGTCGGCGCGGGCCTTGTCTTCCATGCCCTTAATCAAACCCAAATACCGTTTTTCAATTTATCCCATGTGCAGCGACAAAAAGAACACAGCGGGATCCATCGGTTTGCGGCGTCATTGAGAAAATCATTGGTAGAGTTGCCACCCAAAACAAGTGGTTCGTTAAAAGAGAGTTCCGACTGTTCTTTTGAAGCGAATGTCAGCATTGAGCGTTTAATTGAGCTTTGGCGGGAAGCCGGCGGCGTTGAAAAATGTGTTGTTCTTTCGCCTGTGCGAAAAGGGGAGCTTGGAGTAGATAGTCTTAATATTGCGTTGCAGCAGTCATTTGATTGTAATCGACCTGTACTTCACTATCAGGATCCTGGGCGAGGTTGGATTCCACTGGAAACCCAGTCAGGGGCTCAGTTACATGAAGGGGACGCCGTACTTATCACAGAAAATCATTATGTAGAAGGCGCAGATGTTCGGAATGGTGATCTGGGGATCTTGTCGCACGTGCGTGAGAAGCCTGGCGCCGATGGCTCAATTGGTATGCTTGAGATCAATGGCCGTGTGGTCACCATCATGGTAAATCTTGTTGGGAAATTAGAGTTAGGCTACGCAATTACCATTCATAAGGCCCAAGGCTCGCAGTGGCACACCTGTTTTGTGGTGTTGCCACGCGAAGCAAACCGAATGATTGATCAGCAACTTCTTTATACGGCTGTTACACGTCCAGCTGAAAGGCTCGTGCTGATGGGTGATGCTGAGGTGATCAGTAAAGCTGTTAAGCGAGGTTCGAAATCTTCCTCGCGCAGAACCTGCCTACGCCAGCGCCTAATCTCGGTCATGGACTAGAGTCACCACCTTGGTCGGCTCAAAATGAACGGCACCAAGGAGAGCAATTTCACACTACAAAGGAATCGCATAGAGCGCCTATCCGATGGCTCTATTTCCAATCTCACCCTTGTTCCTGCCGACCGGGAACAGCAGCTTTTTAATCAGTTAATCGAGAACCGACAACGCATGATTGATGCGGTTTGCCGCCAACTACCTAGTCCAGACACGGTAACAGGGAATTGATATGAGTAACGACGCCATCAAGCAGGAACAGATCAACAAAGCGGTCTGGAACGCTTGTGACACCTTCCGGGGAACCGTAGATCCAAGCATCTACAAGGACTACGTGCTGACGATGCTGTTCGTGAAGTATTTGTCTGACGTTTGGCAGGATCACTACGACACGTATTTGACCGAGTATGGCGATAATCGGGAGCTCATCGAAGAACTGATGAAGAACGAGCGCTTCGTGCTGCCCCGGGGCGCCAGCTTTTACGATCTGCACGACCAGCGCCATGAGCCAGGCAACGGCGAGCGCATTGACAAGGCGCTGCATGCTATTGAAGAAGCCAACATCGTCAAGCTGGCCGACGTGTTCCAGGACATCAGCTTCAACTCGAACAAGTTGGGTGATGAAAAGCAGAAAAGCGACATCCTGCGCCACATCCTGGAAGACTTTGCCCGTCCGGAGCTCAACCTACGTCCGAGTCGCATCGGAAAGCTCGACGTAATTGGTAACGCCTATGAATACCTGATCAAGAACTTCGCAGCGACCTCCGGCAAGAAGGCCGGTGAGTTCTATACCCCGCCGGAAGTTTCCGAGCTGATGGCCGAGATCGTCGAACCAAAGGAGGGTGACGAAATCTGCGATCCGGCCTGTGGCTCTGCGTCCCTGTTGTTGAAGTGCGCGAACCAGATTCGCAAAGGCCACGACGGCTCCAAGAACTTCGCCCTTTTCGGCCAGGAAGCCATTGGCAGCACCTGGGCCCTGGCGAAGATGAATATGTTTCTGCACGGCATCGACAACCACAAGCTGGAATGGGGCGACACCATCCGAAACCCGTTGATGCTGAACGAGAACGGTGGCCTGAAGCACTTCGATATCGTAGTAGCCAATCCCCCCTTCTCACTGGAGAAGTGGGGTGTTGAGGGCGCTGAAAGTGATCCCTACGGCCGCTTCCGTCGGGGGCTACCACCCAAAACCAAGGGCGACTACGCCTTTATCCTGCACATGATCGAGACGATGAAGCCGAAGACCGGTCGCATGGCGGTGGTTGTACCCCACGGCGTCCTGTTCCGGGGCTCCAGTGAGGGTAGAATTCGGCAGAAGTTGATTGAGGAGAACCTGCTGGATGCGGTGATCGGCCTGCCTGAAAAGCTCTTCTACGGCACCGGCATCCCGGCGGCCATTCTGGTATTCCGCAAGGACAAGACCAACAACAACACGCTGTTCATTGACGCCAGCCGCGAGTTCAAGGCGGGCAAGAACCAGAACCAGTTGTCCGATGAGAACATCGCCAAGGTGGTCGATACCTACAAGCAGCGTGACACCCGGGACAAGTATTCCTATCTGGCCAGCCTGGAGGAAATCCAGGAGAACGACTTCAACCTCAACATCCCCCGCTACGTGGACACCTTCGAGGAAGAAGAAGAAATCGACCTGATGGCCGTGCAAGCGGAGCGGAAGGACATTGAGGCCGAAATTTCCAAGCTTAACGAGCAGATGGATGGTTATCTGAAGGAGTTGGGTTATGGTGCCTGACGGGTGGAAAATCTCGACGCTCGGAGAAGTGTGCGAAAACAACCTTCAAACTGGGCCATTTGGAAGTCAGCTCCATGCGAATGAGTATGAGGTGTATGGCGTTCCAGTCTTAATGCCAAAGGATCTTAATGGCTTCAGAGCTAACACATCGAGTGCAGCCAAAATCTCTGTAGAGCGAGCGCGAGACCTATCCAAACATCGACTGAGCAAAGGCGACATACTGTTTAGTCGAAGGGGGGATGTCACGAGATTTGCGCTCATTGATGAGAGTTCTGAGGGCTCGTTATGTGGTACTGGGTGCTTGAAGGCCACCCCAGGAGAACAACACTCCCCAGACTTCTTAGGTTACTTCCTTCAGATGCATTGGGTTCGAAAGTGGTTAGAACAGAATGCGGTCGGCCAGACCATGCCGAATATGAATACCTCGATCCTATCTGAGCTGCCATTAATGGTCGCCAGCTCTCGACAAGAAGAAGACACCATCGCCCAGATCCTCTCCACTTGGGATCAGGCCATTACAGCCACCGAGCGCCTGCTTGAGAACAGTCAGCAGCGGAAGAAAGGGTTGATGCAGCAGTTGCTGACGGGGAAGAAGCGGTTGCCTGGGTTTGAGGGGGAGTGGGAAGTGGTAAAACTTGCCTCAGTTGCCCACATGAGTAGCGGAGGAACACCAAAATCTTCAGTCACTAGTTATTATGGCGGTGAAATCCCCTGGGTCTCAATTGCAGACATGACCTCTCAGGGAAAGTGGATTAATAATACCGAAAAGAACTTATCGAAACTTGGCATTGAGAATTCATCAGCGCGCATATACCCAGCTAACACCATCCTCTATGCAATGTATGCTTCTATCGGAGAATGCAGTATTGCTAGAGTCCCGGTGAGTTCGTCCCAAGCGATCTTGGGGATCCAACCGAGCAGTGACCTCCATTTCGAGTTCTTGTATTTCTATCTCTCATCATTGAAGGAGGAGATAAAACTGCAAGGCCAACAAGGCACACAGTCCAATTTGAACGCGGGCATGGTCAAAGCATTCAAAATGCCACTGCCGGACCTTTCAGAGCAGCTGAGAATTTCAGCAGTGCTGAATGCGGCAGACAGGGAAATTGATGCTCTTCAAAAAAGCATATGCGCCTTGAGGCGGGAAAAGAAAGCACTGATGCAGCAGCTACTGACCGGCAAACGGCGGGTACAAGTGGCGGCGGCATGAGCGATGCACCGGACATGCAAGTTCATGAAAGCCTAGCGTTGCTGAACAGACTCAATCTCATCGAATGGCTATCCAGCGATGTGGAGTATTCCACGCGCCTGGTTATTAATGCTGCCTTCCATGATCTACTCGATACCGAGGACCCCGAAGATTTCTTCCCCTCTTCATGGTCCGATGCTATCAAGGAGGCGCTGACCAATTGGCACCCGCCGGAAGATTGGTTTGATTTGGCCAGTGGTCATTATGTCGATGGAATTGAACTCAACGCTCAATCGATCGGCTTCAGCATTAGCGATCACGACTCTATGCTGACGGATGAAGAGGCAGAAAAAGCCGCAATTGGATTTGCCAAAGAGTGGGCATCAAATGTTCGCCTTGCATTGAGGAAAGCAATTGATAAAACGGCTGGGAGATGATCGATGAATACTACGCCTCAAGGGAATGAGCAGCATTCCAGTCACATTCCGGCTCTTGCGACGCTGATCAATCTGGGCTGGACGTTTCTGCCGGCCACGGAGTGTCAGGACCTGCGGGGTAGTCAGCGGGACGTGGTGATGAAGCCGGTGCTGGAACGTGTGTTACGCAAGCATCGATTCGAGTTCAAAGGCGAATCCTATCCATTGTCTGATCAAGCCGTGGATCAGGTGATTCGGGAGATCACTACCCCGTCGATGGCCCAAGGCCTGATGGACGCCAACCAATCCGTTTACGACATGCTGACCCTTGGCATTACCGTGACGGAGTTTGTTGATGGCAAAAAGGCGACACCCACGATTCAACTGATCGATTGGATGAATCTGGATAACAACGAGTTCCATGTCACCGAAGAAATGGACGTGCTGTCCACCCAAGGCTCACACACACGCCGGCCCGATGTGGTGGCCTTTGTAAACGGCATTCCCCTGGCAGTAATTGAGGCCAAGCGCGCTGCCTCAGGCAACCCTAATAAGAATATGGTAGAGGAAGGCATCAGCCAAAACCTCCGCAACCAGAAGAACGATGAAGTTCCCTACTTATACGCTTTCGCCCAACTGCTGTTTTCTATTAGCCGCAACGATGGCCGCTACGGTACGACCCACACTCCGGCGAAGTTCTGGTCGAAGTGGCAAGACGAGGAGTTCGACGACGAGTACGTGCAGAGCGTCAAGAATCAATCTCTGTCCCCGTCGGACAAGGACACTCTGTTCCAGGACAAATCGCCAAAGATCCGAGCATACTTTGAGCAGCTATGGTCGAAAACCGTATTGCCCACGGAGCAGGATAAACTTTTGGTAGGCCTGCTGGATCGTTATCGATTTTTGGAATTCCTTCGCCTCTTCATTCTGTTCGACCGTAAGATAGGCAAGATTGCAGCCCGGTACCCTCAGGCTTTCGGAATCAAAGCGCTGATGAAGCGTATCTCCGAGTTCAAGCCGAACGGCGAGCGCCGAGGCGGTGTGCTTTGGCATACCACTGGCTCCGGCAAGTCGTTCACCATGGTCTATCTCTGCCGTGCTTTGTTGTTGAGTGATGCGCTAAAAAACTGTCGGATTCTTGTCGTCACCGATCGTGTCGATCTGGAGAAACAGTTATCCAAGACCTTCCTTACGGGCGGTGCTTTTGGCAGCGACATTGCCGGCAAAAAGAGCGGGGACTCCCTCGCGAAAACCCGCTCTGGCAAACAACTGGCTGAGCGTATTGGTCGCGGCAATGAGCGGATCATGTTCACGATTATCAATAAGTTCGCATCGGCCGCGAAACAGCCTGAGTGCTACAACCCCTCCGAGAATATGATCGTCATCGTTGATGAAGGGCACAGGAGCCAGGGCGGCGAGAACCATCAACGGATGCGTCAGGCACTGCCCAACGCCTCGTTTATTGCCTTTACTGGAACACCGCTGCTCAAGAAAGAGAAAAGCGAAACTGCCGAGAAATTCGGCGCCATTATTCACGCCTACACTATGAAGCGCGCGGTAGAGGACGGGACTATCACACCGTTGCTCTATGAAGAGCGCAAACCCCTGCTGGATGTGAACCAGAAGGCTGTCGACACGTGGTTTGAGAAGGTCACCGCGTCTCTTTCGGACAACCAGAAAACGGATCTCAAGCGCAAATACGCCAAGCAAGGCCAAATCTATACAGCAGAAGACCGCATCAAGCTGAACGCGTTCGACATCAGCGTGCATTTCAGCGAAAACTATAAAAAGGCGGGCCTGGGGCTCAAGGGACAGTTAGCAACAGACAGCAAGCTCAGCGCGATCCGATACAAACAGGCTCTGGACAACCTTGGCTTGATCAGCAGCGCCATCGTGATTTCCGCACCAGACACACGTGAAGGCCATACGGATGTGGATGAAACCAACCTGCCGCTGGTGCAGGATTGGTGGAAGAAAAATGTCACAGGCGACCCCCAAGACTACGAGAAGGCCATTATTGAAGACTTCAGTACCGACGGGGCGCCAGACATACTGATCGTTGTTGACAAGCTTCTGACGGGCTTTGACGAGCCTCGCAATGCGGTTCTCTACATCGATAAGCAGCTCAAGGGGCACAACCTCATCCAGGCCATTGCCCGGGTGAACCGACTTCACCCGCAGAAGCAATTTGGTTACCTGATCGACTACCGCGGCATCTTGAAGGAACTGGATACGGCGATCCGCGACTACAAGAACTTTGAGGATCAAACTCAGGGAGGGTTTGCCATTGAGGACATCGAAGGCCTGTATTCCAACGTGGATACGGAATACAAGAAATTGCCGGCGTTGCATGACAGGCTTTGGAGCTTCTTTAAGGGCATCGACAACACACTGGATCCGGAACCCTACCGGCAGGTGTTTATGCCCAAATATGAAACGGCCGCGGACGGTGTTGAAACAGATGCCCGGCAAGCATTGCGTGAAGATTTCTACGAGGCCGTCACCGAGTTTGGCATGTGCCTGAAGACGGCGCTCTCGACTCAGAGCTTCTTCGAGGATAAAGCCTTCACCGAGGCGGACATCCGCCAATACAAATCTGATCTGAAGTGGTTTTCTGACTTACGTAAGACGGTTCGCATGGATGCTCAGGAAACCGTGGACTACTCCCAGTACGAGGGCCAAATTCGGGACCTAATCGACCGTTACGTGACGGGCGTCGACGTGGCCCCAGGAGAGGAGCCGGTCATCATCGATTCAGTGGACAGCAATCCCGACGACTGGAGCGAAGAAAAGACGAAGAACGAAGCCGACAAGATCAAAACCCGGACCAAGAAAACCATCGAGGAGAGGCTCGGTGATGATCCTTACGCCAAGCAGGTATTCTCTGCATTACTAAAAGATGCCATTGAGAAAGCTGAGTCTATGTTCGACTACAAAGCTCAGTTTAAGCTGTTCAGCGATCTGGAAGCGATGGTAGATGATCGAGAGGTTCCGGACCTGCCGACCGATGTCTTCAAGGACAACAAGCATGCGCAGGCATACTACGGTGCCTTCAAGCTGGTCCTTGGACAAGAATTCCCGGCACTGGAGGCCGATAAGGGTGAGCAGTTGATTGAAGAGGCCTTCGAGATTGATAAGGTTGTTAACCGGGCGGTGGCTGAGAACTCTCTCAATCCCGTCGGCATTGAGCAGGACGTTCGCAAAACCTTGCTGCCTCGTCTTTTCAATCTGATCGGTCTGGATAAAGCAAAGGAAATGCTGGATGAGGTGGTGCAGATTCTTCGCAACGGAGTAGCGAAGTAATGACCGCCGTAGAGCCCAGCCAGGATGAACAGCCTAGGGAATACGTAGCGCGCTATGGTGGAAGGGAATTCGGTTATCACCTGTGCTACCTGCCTGGCTACAAGAAAGCTTCGATAAAGGTGCACGTCCATCCGAACGGCACGGTTCAAGTGGATGCACCAGAGTCTGCCCAGCTTCCGGAGATAAGGTCTGCGGTTCAGCGACGAGCCCGTTGGATCTTGAAGCACCTGGATAACATTGAAGAGCGCAGCCGCTATGTTCAGCCGCGACAATGGGTGAGCGGCGAGAGCATGCTGTACCTAGGTCGACGGTATGTGCTTAAGGTGATCAGTGATCCAAACCAGCGGAAGGTAACCTGCAAGCTCATACGCGGCCAGCTGCGTGTGCAAGGGGTAGAGCTTAACGCGGCGAGAATAGAAAAGGCTGTGCGCCAGTGGTACCGGGAGAAAGCCCTCGATATCTTCCAGCGTAAGCTGGACCGGATTATTGAAGCACTTCCCTGGACAAAAGCGCCGCCGGCCTGGCGCATGATGGAAATGCAAACCCAATGGGGGAGCTGCTCACCAGAGGGAGCCCTGCTTCTCAATCCCCACTTGATAAAAGCACCTACCCGAGCCATCGACTATGTGCTGCTTCATGAGCTCTGCCATTTAGTTGAGCACAATCACAGTGCTCGATTTTATGGGCTTTTAGATCGTTTCATGCCAGATTGGCGGTCCGTGAAGGAAAATCTAGATGGGCAGTCAGAATTACTTTTGCGCTAATACGCGGAGCACACAAAAATAAGTGTGTCACAGCGAGGCGTCGTTGGGGCTGTAAAAGTTGTTGAGTCTCCGGACCGGATCCTGGCCCATCTTCTCGAGCTCAGCATGAGTGAGGAGCCAGCTTGTGGTGCCGAAGAAGGCTTTCAAACAAAAGCGGACATTCGTGTCCCTTAATTTTCCGTTCAATTCCGGTGTGATCTTGGAGCCGGATTTTTCAACTCTGTACCGACCTAATGCGGGATCAAGGTCAATAGCCATTTCACGTTGTTAAGGTCTATATCTCTGATTCGCAACCGCTAACCACAGAGCGGGAGAATAATTAATAAATACTCAGACTTCAGGTGGGAAAGTACGCTCGCCACCTAACTTGGATTGAGGCCAGTCTGCATGGGTCGTGGCGCTCCTGCCATCCTACAATGCAGGTCAGAGCGCACAGCATGAGTCGGAGAAGCAACTGTTGGGAGAACGAGCCGATGGAGTCGTTGTTCAGTTGGCTGAGGGTGGAGCTGGTCAACGCCGAGTGTTTCGAGTCGATCTAGGCGATCAAATCCGCTATCTTCGAGTAGATCGAAGTGTTTCTACAACTGAAAAGAAGATACTTCGCTTTAGGCTATCTTGGCCGGGTGGAATACGAGCGCAGATGCACATAACTGAGCGTCTATTTTTCGTGGATAAGACGAAATCCTGGACGAAAAATTCTCCCGCCAAAATGCCGAACTATATTTAGTTTATATCCAATAGCCGGGGGAATGGAGTTCAAAGTGAAGATGGGGCAATACATCTATATCTGTAGCAATGAATCAATACCCGGAAAAGTAAAAATCGGGAAAACCGAAATTTGTCCACATAAAAGAATCGCCGCGCTCCAAACTACCGGAGTTCCCGCGCCGTTCGAGCTGATATTCAGCGCTGAAGTAAACGACTGTCATGTAGCCGAAAGGGAAATTCACTCAGCACTTTCTAACTTTCGGTCAGCGCAAAACCGGGAATTTTTCAATATTGGCCCGGAAGATGCGGTTAAAGAAATTTTAGCGATTTTAGACGAATATAAGCTGCATTTTTCCGCCAAAGACAGCAACTGTCAAACCCATATCAAAGCAGACCAAGAAAAGCGATTGAAGTTGGCGGAAGAAAAAGAGGCTCAAAGACGACTTGAACTGGCCCAGCAGAAAGAAGCGCGGCAGCAAGAGATTCTCTGGCAGCAAAGAGAGTCAAGATTTCAAGAATTCAAAACAGAATGTTTGGAAAAAATTCGTACCTTGGAAGAGAAGGAAACAGCACAATTTGGCCCCACGCCGAAATTGGATTCCTCGCAAGGCTGGATTTGGGGCATCGGAACCTGGTTTTTGAGTGTTGGGGCATGGCATGCAGCGATCGGAGCCATCGGATCTGACAACGGGGGAGGCATATTTGGGTTTTTCCTTTTTTGCGGGGTTATAGCAGCGAGCGTTGCCTTATGGGCAAAGTACAAAACTCGGCTGGAGGAACAGCTCCAACGTGAGCTCGAACCACGTCTGCCGTTACGCCGTGAAATGGAGTCTTTGAGAAGAAAAATTCAAGACGAAGTGGAGCATCTGCGACGGATAGGGCATTACAAACCTAGACCCCCGATTTATTTCTTTCCGGAGGGAAAAAGTTAAGAGGCAACCCGCATTGATGGCGACTCCTGACAGAGAAAGCGCTGCCCTAAATCCCGAGTATTCGCTTTGCGATCGTCCCGCATCCCAGGCAATAACTTAAAAAAAGCGAACATTCGGGGCTCTCACGTTTCGATATTGCACCTCCCTTTCATTACTCTGGTAGCGATTCCCGAGTCAGATTAAGGCCGGTTCATGCCAAATGGTTCTGCAAACATACTTTTCGGACCCCTGCTTGAATGAATAATGTTGCGTTTTAGCTTGGTCTTTTTGTGTCTGATTTCAAGCTGTTTCTGGTCTGACCATGTTGTTATAGATAACCTCAGGTCCGTCGTTCTTCTGACTAACTTTGATAGACCAGGGATGTCCTGGAGGATCGACTCTGGCGTCGTAGTAATGAATCTGGAAAGTGGGCATGTGCAGTTGATTAAGCTGCTGCCCCAGCCGGAACACGAACGAGTTCTGTGCGGTGACAAAGAGATGAACCCGATCAACCTTTTTGTGTGCACGGATCAGGTCATTCAGGTACTGACTAATCTGATGGGCAAATCGGGCTTGCTTATCCGCTGAAGATATCTTGTCGTATCCCGCCAGTCGATCGGAGTAACGCAAGAAATAAAGGGGAAGACCCGGGAAGTCTCGTGCCATTGCGTGCCGGTCCATTTTGATGCTGAATTCCAAGCAGACGCCAAATTCCTTGTCCTCCAGATTTATAGCCGGAATCGACTGGAGTTCCAGTTGCGCGTCATCGTCCGGCTGATCGTTGTCGTGCCAGGCATCCTTTTGACGGTCATAGTCGCGAACATGAATAGGAGTCTTGTTCCCCCAGAGGAAACCAGCACAAGCGACCATGGGAACCTGAGCGAGGCCACCGTACATCGGGATATAGTCGTTGGGATCCCCACCTTTTGCAATTTTATCCGTCAAGTCGGCAATCCTGTATTGGATCCTATTAAGCTGTTCTTCAGGGCTGATATCACGGCCATCGACGAGAACCACTTCATCGCGGTTCATGCTGGCATATTCCTTGGGAAGATTCTTGATAAAGCCTCGACGCTCCAGATTTGGTAGCCCAAGATGTTCAATGGGAAGAATGCGTTTCCGTGAATTAATCTTGACCGCGACTCCACCTATGTACATTCCAAAACCAATTAGCAAAAATCCTGCAACTATAGCTGAAGCCTGAGAAATGAAACTGGTGTCAGAATTAAGTAGAGAAACGGTTAAAGGTTTCTCGGTCCAGCCGTTTGGGATTACAAAACTAATAGCGCTTTGGATAGCCCCGAACGGCAGAGCAATCAAAGAGGCCCCTGTAAGGACACATAAAATGGATAAGCTCCATTGGGTCCGCTTCCTTGCTGTAAAAATCAACTTCAAAATCGTCTGAAAAATATTCAGCGTCGTCTGCGTTTTCCCCATCGCCTAATCTCCCTGGATAACCGCCCCAAAAAACCTCATCGTAATTGGCCTCTAGCCTGTTGCCAACTGCGCTAGACAGGTCGAGGAAATATATCGATTTTTAGAAGCCTACATCTTGCAAACAAATTTATTGACCCAACATATTTTTTGACATCCAGACGGCGCAGGAGGCCAGATTTGCCTGTTAATTTCAGAACAAATTTTGACGATTTCCTGGAAAAGGCTTGTGAAGAACTGGACATCCCTGACGACAAAGCCGAAGGGGCGCGAACACGCTACAAGTCGGTCGGGGAATGGCTTCGACGGCCTGCGTCACGCGTAAAACGGTACGACCCGGAGATTTACTCCCAAGGTTCATTCCGTCTGGGAACTGTCGTAAAGCCCTATAACCGCGATGGGGAGTACGACATTGATCTGGTCTGCAACCTGGAGTCGACAAAGCTTGAGTGGTCTCAGAAGTCTTTGAAAGAGGCTATCGGCGAAGAGATCAAGCTTTATGCAAGTGCCAACAACATGAACAAACGGCCCGAGGACGGCAGACGCTGCTGGGTCTTGAACTATGCTGACGGCGCTAAGTTCCACATGGATATACTGCCCGCGATACCCGATGACGACGACTTCCGGATGACCCTTGAAAGCCAAAATCTTTCAGCCGATGAGTTTACTAGCCTAGCGATCGCCATCACGGATAACAAAGCAGAGAGCTTCCCTATTCATGGAACCAGGGAATGGCCGAACAGCAATCCAAAGGGCTACGCCGAATGGTTCAAGTCCCAAATGAAAGTTGAGTTTGAGCGTGCTCGGAAGTTGGTCATGGAAAGCATGCATGCCAGCTCGGTCGAGGAAGTGCCTGATTATAAGGTGAAGACTCCGCTTCAGCGGTCGGTTCAGTTTCTCAAACGTCACCGAGACCTTACATTTGAGGGCCATGACGACAAGCCAATCTCGATTATCATCTCCACACTAGCCGCCCATGCCTACGATAACCAGACGAGTCTCAGCGAATCCTTACAGCACATCGTCAACAACATGGAGCACTACATCGAGGAAGGGCCAGAGGGCCCCCTGGTAACAAATCCGGTCAACCCGATGGAAAACTTTGCGGACAAGTGGCCAGAGCACCCTCAGCGCAAGGAGTTCTTTTTTAGGTGGCTCGACCGGGTCAAAAGAGACGTCAACGATGCTATGAACAGTGCGGACGTAAACCAGGCCACCGAGCTTCTTAGAGAAGGCCTAGGTGATGTGGTTGTGAATCAAGCCAGCAAGAAGTCGGGGATTGTGCCATCCGGATCCACCGCTAGTTTGGCATCGTACCAAGGCATTCCATCGCCTTTCTCTAACCAGAGCGTTGCAGGTTCGCTTGGGATATCTAGCCTCAATGAGTTGAGAAAGAGGAGGCTTAGCCTCTTTGAGGCACCTCATGTAAAGCAACCTGGTTTTAGTCCCCGAAAGGATCTTGGAGCCCAGGTGGCAGTCAACGCCGTCTTCGAAAATGGCTCTCAGAGAGTTCAGCTGACAGATGATGGCCATAAAGTGAGCAAGCACGGTGCCATTCAGTTCCAAGCCCACGTAATTGGAGTTGGTAATTTTGACCAGGTTGTGTGGCAAGTAGTGAATACTGGTCGGGATGCTGCCAAAGACAAATGTCTGCGTGGCGGGTTTTATTACCCGAGAAACAATGACCCTAAGCTTGGCTTAGAGAGAAAGGAGACTACGCTATACACGGGAAAGCATTGGGTCAGATGCTTTGTTTTGTATCGAGGTCGATGCGTTACCTACAGCGATCCATTCATTATCAATATCGCCTAGTCAATTGAGTAATCGGGGTGTTTTTTGATTTGCCAAAGCATCCTTTGGTAATCAAGGGTCAGATCTTACGTTTCGCCAATGCCACGCACTCAGATAACCTGGCGCATCAGTACGTGGCGTAAGACCACTTGATGGCTTTCAGCCGCCGCTACTCTTCAGCGTTGTTGCACCAACGGAGTGTTCACTTTGCGACCATATCTGCCAAGATTGCTGAGTGGCCTCCGAGGCACGCCGAAACTAATTAAACAAAGGCGAATTTGAGCGGCAACCATCACGAGAGCAGTGTAGATATCCTCCTTGAGCCCTCCCAAAATTTCCGTGCATCTATAGCTGGGTATAGCGCGACAATTAACTTGACCGGTCCAGCGACAACTATCTTGGCCGGTTGATCTGATAGGGTCCGACACAGCAGAACGGAGGAGTCGCTGTGTCGGGCAAACACATTACAGATCAACAGGTCAGGTTATTCATGCACTACCGCAAAACCCAGACACAGACCGTCGCCGCAGCCAAGGCCGGCATCTCGGAGCGCTCCGCCCGGCGCATAGATCAGCAAGTGCACCAACCCCAGAAGCAGGAGCGCAATTGGCGTACCCGCAAAGACCCGTTGGCGGAAACCTGGGACAGCATTGTGTTGCCGCTACTGGAGTCATCGCCCAACCTCACCCCGGTGGGCATTTTTGATCACCTCTGTGAGCACCATACGGATCAGTTCGACCCGCGAGCACGACGCACCCTGGAACGGCGTATTGGACGCTGGCGACAATTACACGGACCGGCGCAGCCAGTCATGTTCGTTCAGATTCACCATCCAGGTGAACTGGGCATTGCCGACTTCACCTGGGTTGAAGAACCGGTGACCATTGCAGGCGAGGCCCTGCGGCACAAGCTGTTCCACTACCGTCTGGTTGCCAGTGGCTGGGCTTACGCCCAGGTCACCTATGGCGGTGAGAGCTTCAGTGCGCTGTCGGATGGTCTGCAAAAGGCCTTCCGCACCAGTGGCGGTGTGCCGCGACAATTACGCACCGACAGCCTGAGTGCAGCCTACAAGAACCGCCAGGAACAGGACGACTTTACCGAGCGATTTGCCGGATTCTGCCGACACTACGGTGTTCAGGCGACTCGCAACAACCGGGGCGTGGCTCACGAGAACGGTGCTATCGAATCACCCAACAACCACATCAAGCAGCAACTCAAGCAAGCGCTGCTGATACGCGGCAGCCATGGCTTTACCACCCGTGAGGCCTACGAGGCCTTCGTCCAGGCGGTGGTGTCACGGCGCAACCGCCGGGTGAGCACCGCGTTCAAGGCCGAGCAGCAACACCTGCAATCACTGCCCGTGCATGACAGCAGCACGTACAGTGAACATACCCTGCGGGTCAGCCGCACCAGCACCATCGTGTTGAAACGGGTGACCTATACGGTGCCGTCACGACTGATCGGTAGCCGGCTGACCGTGCGTCTGTTCGATGCCCGGCTGGAGCTATGGTGTGCCGGCGTGCATACGTTGACATTGCCCCGCATTCACGCCAGGGGGCAGCAACGACGGCGCAGCGTCAATTACCACCATGTGATCGAATCCCTGGTCAAAAAGCCTCGCGCCTTCCGCCATGCCCAGTGGCGGGATGATCTGTTACCCAGCGACGATTACCGACGTATCTGGCAGCACATCGACGAGACCTTGAGTGCCGATAAGGCCTGTCATTACATGGTGAGACTGCTGCATCTGGCCAAGAAGAGCGACCGCGAAAGTGCCTTGGGCCGTTACGTGCTGGCCGGCATTGAACGCAGCAAGCTCCCCAGTATGCTGGAGTGCGAAGACCGCTTCCTGAGCCTCAATCCAACCTTGCCGGCAATGGTGGTGCATCAGCATGCACTGGGCGACTACCAGGCGCTGCTGCGCACAGGAGGTTGTCATGAGTGACGTGATGGCCTCCTTACCGTTGATGCTGAAACATCTGCGCCTGGGCAGCATCAAAGATCACTGGCAACCTCTGGCGGACAAGGCTGTGGCGGAACACTGGCGTCCGGAACAATACCTGCGCGAGTTGTGTGCCCTGGAGCTTGCCTCCCGGGAAGACAAGCGCTTACAGCGCTATCTGAAAGAAGCCACGTTACCGCCCGGCAAACAGCTGGGCAGCTTTAACTTCGACGTGGTAACCGGGGTGACCAACCCTCACATCAGCCAACTGATTAACCAGCCTGACTGGGTGAAGCGGGGTGACAACCTGCTGCTGTTCGGTGCCAGCGGGATCGGTAAAACCCATCTGGCCAGTAGCATCGGCTATGGGCTGATCGAGGCCGGCATCCGGGTCAAGTTCGTGGCTGCCACGACACTCGTGCAAAGCCTGCAACGCGCCAAGGAAGCCCTGCGTCTTAGCGATGCTCTAAGTCGTCTCGACAAGTATGCCGTGCTCATCATCGATGACCTGGGCTATGTCCGGAAAACCGAGCAGGAAAGCAGTGTGTTGTTCGAGCTGATTGCCCATCGTTACGAGCGCCACAGCCTGATCATCACATCGAATCAGGACTTCGAGCACTGGGACAAGCTGTTCGAGGACACCATCATGACCGTCGCCGCCATCGACCGACTGGTCCATCACGCCACCATCCTCCAGTGCATGGGGGAAAGTTACCGGAGGAAAGCCTCACTCAAGAAACAGACAGCATAGACTCACCGTCAACCGGCCAACTTAATTGACGCTGGACCGGCCAAGATAGTTGACGCTGCATAAGCTGGGAAATTTGTCACGATAAAGAACGGAGCAGATTTTCGTCACTGGATCAGGTTTTTGTGCGATTTTTTCATGCGCCTGGACGTCCGCCCAGTCGATTAGTAGCGTTTAGTAATTTTTCTACTAATTTAGTATTTCTTTTACTAAAAGCTAATAATTTCAACGGGCTAGAGCTAGGCACCGCCTTTTTATCCCAACACAGAGCGGGCACCTCTAGTAAACGGTGCAACGATAATGGGCTTGCTTACACTATTCTGCCGAACCTTTATCAATTGGTTACCCCTGATATTCCAGGTCGGCGTATTTTTCATACCTTTCTATCGGCGGCAGCGCCGGCCACTTCCCACCTTTGGCCATAATTCGACGAATAGAGTCGTCAGGGTTATTGACATCGTAAGGACCCCAATAGCGCTTGATGTCGGGCAGTGACAAACGGCACTCCGGCCAGCCGAGGTCGAGGCATTGAACGAAGCCGTGGATGCCATTTAGACCGTTGCAGGTCAAAACAAAACAACGCGGATCGGCGTCGTCAAAAACCATATTTCGCTCATCATTGAAGACTTTCATGGAACTCCTTTTTCGTCATTTGGTTCTGATCATAGTGCGGATTTCTGAGAGTGAATACGGAGTTCCACTGGATCGCCGCTGCTGAACTTTGAAGGGCAGGTCAAGCCGACCTGATTTCCAACCGCGAGCCAGCTCGCGAAGGTCCGACTCTTATTGTCAGAGCTCGCGCATTTTAAGAAGACTAAAGCCTCGAGAGAGAGGAGTTGAGAGTAGTTCGAGAAACACGAAAAAACTCAGCAACTTCTTTTTTAGTAATTGATGGATCCGACAGCATGGCTGCCGCCTTTTTTATGTCTGCCAGTGACATCGAAGGTTTTCGCCCTCCCTTACGTCCCCTTGCTCTTGCCGCCTGAAGACCTGCTTTCGTTCGCTCCCTGATTAGGTCATGCTCAAATTCCGCTAGTGCACCAAAAATATGGAATACGAGGCGGCCCCCAGAACTTGTTGTATCAATGGCCTCGGTTAGTGACCGAAATCCGACTTCCCTCTCATTCAGATCTTGAACTATTTCGACCAGGTCTTTCAATGAACGAGCTAACCGGTCTAGCTTCCAAACAACAAGCGTGTCGCCTTTTCGGAGTGTACGCAGGCAATGTGATAGCTCTGGTCGCTCTTTGAGCTTCCCAGTAATGTTTTCTTTGAAGATTTGTTCAGCCCCAATCTTTTCCAGCGCATCCACCTGAAAATCATGATTCTGATCGTTAGTACTTACTCGCGCATATCCAATGATCATAAAACGTACCTTTATTGTTCATAGTTTTTTGTACGTGATTTTTGGACGCCAATCAAGGCGAAATCGCAGTAATTCGATGGACAACTTCCTGCGTCCAACAAACGACCGTTTGTTGGACGGCCGATCAAACCATTGCAGTGCGCAGCCTTTACGGAAAAGCTATTCCCTTACGGGGCTATAATCTTGCCCCTCACGGATGGAGTGGACCGGTATGACCACAAAGCGGACCTTTATAAAGCGTTAATGTCAGCACTCGTCTCTCGTTCCTAGTCGATCAAATGGGCTGATGGAACAGGAGTGGGTTGTCTAAACCCGGCATTGTCTGAACCCGGCCGATACCGTTGTCGATTATCTCGCTCGCTACACTCACCGGATTGCCATCAGTAACGGGCGGTTGTTGTCGATGGAAGGTGACCGGATTTCGTTCCGCTACAAGGATTATCGGGATCACGGACGGCTAAAGACTCAGTGGTTGGAGGGGCAGGAGTTCGTCAGGCGGTTCCTGATGCATATTCTGCCAAAAGGGTTCATGCGCATCCGCCACTTTGGTTACCTGAGCAACCGAACGCGACGACGAAAGCTGGCTATCATACGGCATTGTTTGTTCCAGCCACCCCAGCCAGAAACGAACCGGGTGAGCCCGGAGTCCCAACGTTGTTGGCCCTGCCCACGTTGCGATGATGGTCTGGTTCGCATGATCCGACAGATCCCGCGGTTCAGAACGGTGGCTGTGCCGACCGGCTAGCCTCCCCGTGATCCTGATCTGGCGGGTGAGCGTTTACAGTTCCGTGTGAGCTGGGCCCGCGTGCGGCCCAAGACTGGAAAAAGCGGTATCTGCGGAGTAATCTGAGCCAAATCGCAATAAGGCATAGGCCCAGGATGGATCTAACGAAGCTCATTTTGACTGGTGCTCGGGTCCTTCGGCAGCCAGCCCCGCCGTTCCAACTCCTGCCTTCGGATTACTTTACCCTTATACGTTGCCCGATAGTTTCGGTGCCAGCGGCTTAGTCCAACAGACATTTAAAGGTCATGCTGCGAACGACCATTAAATGCTTAGGTGTTAGGCGCCAAATACAGTGTAAAAGGAGAAATACATGAGCATGGCAATAATTGGATACCAGATAGTTATTTTTTTAACTATTTATTTCAGTGGTCGTGCAGCAATATACGCGGCTTTATTTTGGGCTGCATGGACGATTATTATGGTATTCACACTACCGCTAGGGATACTGCAATTCATTACTATTGCCATAGCATACAGTGTCCGAAAATATACTGATTCTAAAGTCGACTCAACAGATACCGAAGAACCAAGTTACGATTTAAGTACTGTGGAAGACAATTACGCCAATGACGATGATTGGAAATATGCGAAGTTAATGGCTCAGTATAAAAAAATGTATCAGGCAAAAAATACGATTAAAGCTCTACTTCCTAGTTATGACTCAGAAGCTTCAGAAAAGAAAAATGCACTGAATTACTACCATGGTTTTCAAGAGCTAGATGAAGAAGACAAAAAAGAGTTATATAAAACGATTGATGATTTAATTGATGCGAGATATCGCCGTGAAACTGGGCAACTTACATTCATGGAAAGATTAAAAGATCTATGGGAAATGGCTCTTGGTTTGTTGGGCTTCGCTTTCTTCGGATTACTCATATATTTTTGGCTTTTCGAATAAGACGCGATCGCATATTTAACAATGCGCCTAATCGGGTAGCCGGGTGCATCCAGGTCCTGCCAATAGCCCATCTTGGGGCGGCAAAAAGGTCCGCTTTCCAATGGAGGCAACTGCGGTATAGTCCAAATTCAAACTAATATACCGTTATAAAGAGGGTGCACCTAAGTGACTGGACTTCCCCCGATACGCATGACACACCCAGGGGTGGGTCACCTAAATAGCACGTTCTATTAGAACGAAAACTAATATCAATAAAGAGCAAGGAATTGATGATGCTACGGAAAACAGTGAGGTTCATGTGCGTGCTGCTTACCACGTTAAGCCTAGGATTCGCACTGACAGGCGCAGCAGCAGATTTTGACAAAGCCTATAACGCATACGACAAAGGCGACTATAAAACAGCTCTCGATGAGTGGAGAGTTTTAGCAAACCAAGGCGACGCAGAAAGCCAGTTATATCTAGCTCTCATGCATCAATTAGGCAAGGGGGTTCCCCAAGACTCCACTAAGGCGGCTCAGTGGTTTCGTCGTGCTGCTAAACAGGGAAATGTCAACGCTCAATTCAAACTTGGCCTCATGTATAGTCTCGGCCAGGGGGTTCCCAAAGACTCCACTAAGGAGGCTCAGTGGTATCGCCGTGCAGCCGAGCAAGGACATGTCAACGCTCAATTATATCTTGGCCTCATGTATGGCAAAGGCGAAGGGGTATCTCAGGATTATGCCGAGGCGGCTCAGTGGTATCGCCGTGCAGCCGAACAAGGAGATGTCGACGCTCAATTCAATCTTGGCCTCATGTATGACGAAGGCCAAGGGGTATCTCAGAATCATGCCGAGGCCGCTCAGTGGTATCAGCGTGCCGCCGAACAAGGACAACTCAGCGCTCAATTAAATCTTGGCGTCATGTATGACATAGGCCAAGGGGTATCTCAGGATTATGCCAAGGCGGCTCAGTGGTATCGCCGTGCAGCCGAGCAAGGGAAGGTCAATGCTCAATACCGTCTTGGCCTCATGTATTACGAAGGCCAAGGGGTATCTCAGGATGATGCCGAGGCCGCTCAGTGGTATCGTCGTGCTGCTGAACAGGGAAATGTCAACGCTCAATTAAAACTTGGCACCATGCATGGCTTAGGCAAGGGGGTTCCCCAAGACTACACTAAGACGGCTCAGTGGTATCGCCGTGCAGCCGAGCAAGGGGAGGTCAATGCTCAATACCGTCTTGGCCTCATGTATTACGAAGGCCAAGGGGTATCTCAGGATGATGCCGAGGCCGCTCAGTGGTATCGTCGTGCTGCTGAACAGGGAAATGTCAACGCTCAATTAAAACTTGGCCCCATGTATTACAGAGGCCAAGGGGTATCTCAGGATTATGCCGAGGCCGCTCAGTGGTTTCGTCGTGCTGCTGAACAGGGAAATGCCAACGCTCAATTAAAACTTGGCATCATGCATTTCTTAGGCAAGGGGGTTCCCCAAGACTACACTAAGACGGCTCAGTGGTATCGCCGTGCAGCCGAGCAAGGGGAGGTCAATGCTCAATACCATCTTGGCCTCATGTATAACAAAGGCACGGGTGTAACCCGTAACCCAGTTATGGCTTATGTAGTAAGCAACCTTGCGGCAGCGCAAGGAAATAAAAAAGCACGAGAGATCCGAGACATTATCGCTAAAACCTTGTCGCGTGAGCAGATCGCTGAAGGGCAACGAATGGCCAGTGAATGGCGGGTTGGGACACCGCTGCCTTACTTCAAGGATTTCAAAACCTGGCCATAGCTGCGTTTACAGGCTTTTTCGTTACAGGTGCGCCGACTGTTCCGATCTAGATGCCCGGGCTCCCCTAGCCCCACACCAATGGGGGGGCTGTGCCTAAACACCAGAAGCTGGTTAAATAATCGCTAAATCAGGCGCGAATTATTCAGCTCTGGCGTTAACTGGGCTGGTTTGCCAAGCTTGCTGGGACGCTATGAGAAATCCGGGCTAAGGTGATGATAGTGTTTTTTCATGGCAACACTCTACTCGATTAGAGGGTGTTTCACTTAGTTATTGAGGCCGCGCTGTTTTTGTGTACAGTATTATTGGTTTCATGAAAAGAAGAAGTCAAGAGATTACATGGTGGTTGAGGTAAAACAGGGATAACTTGTTGTAAAAACTGAGACTAAAGGCGTGGAGTGGGATTGGAAAAATGGCATTATCAAGAACGCACTTTTCTACAATATCGCGGAACGCGTTCTAGTTGCTGTTAGCATCAAATAATTCATACTCACTAGGATTAAATATGGATATATTTTATAGATTAAAAAAATTAGTTGTTGTTTTATATATTACAGCTAAATGGCTTGGAGTCGTTTTTTGGTGGGTCATAGTATCAAGTATGGTGTGGGCAGAAGGGTGGGCGGTACTCTTGGTATCCGACAGACCTGGAAATCCAGCAATAGGTTTTTTACTCGCAATGTACTTATTTGGGCCACTTATTATATTAAGTGCTATCGAGTGGGTACTATTTGGAAAGTTCACATGGAGCTATAAGTCCTTTGAGAAAAAGGAATATTAAAATTGACGATATATACAAGAAACTCCATGGTTAAGAAAGAGCATGTAAAAATTATTACCAGTAAATTAAAAGCTTTAGGTTCCGATGCGCAAAAGGAATTAAGCATAAATGAAACGCACGCTTTGGCCAATATATTATATTTAGCGACAGGGAATGGGACATATAATTTACCCGTTGAGCAGATCAATAAAATAGAGGGCAATGATTTCACTATTAAATGGGAGTAAAGAGTTATGCCTATATCTTTAGAGCAAAAGCGATGATTCGTATGATTATCGGCTTTTTAATGATTATCTTCGTTGCATTAGTCGCAATTACATACGAACAACAAACAGCTAGGTGACCCTCGTACTTACGCAGATATGCTCGGAGGTGTTGTGGCTCTTATTGGTATTCCTGGAGTTGTTCTGGTTTATATTGGTTGGAAAGCGCGTAATAGCTCTTAATGTATTCTGAATTTAATGCTAACAAGAAATTAAACAGGAACAAAAAAAACAGTTGGTTTTTCTCCTTCGTCGCTTATTTTAACCAACTATTTTTGGCCTGTTAATTGGGCGTTGGGTTCTACCCCGTTCCCACGGACGGTTTTGAAACGGCTGTGGAGTTCCCATCGTGGAGCAGTAAAAAGGTCCGCTTTCCAATGGTTTCGACGCAATGACCACAAAGCAAACCCTTTCAGATAGGGGCCTGCCCAATCCGCTATTCGGAAACAAAGCACGCTGAGGTCGCAAAGCGAACATTCAATATAGGGAAGTGACACCTCAGTAATTTTTACTCATCTTCTCTCACGCAGTCTTTGGGAATGTATTCTGTAGGCACCTCCAAACTATGACAGCTGTAAGATATTTGTGCATGACTCTTCATTTCAGGCAAAAACATTAGAATTCCTTCACTGAGGGAGTCGCCAGCCAATTGTATATGGATAGATCCATTTTTAGTAAAAATGACCTTCCCAACATAATAATTTTTCGTTTGTTTATTATTTATTTTCCTAATTTTTCTTGGGAATTTCTGATTTGAGGAATAGTAAGATGAGATAGATTCCCCTAGGGCCATACCGTACTTGTAGGATTCAGAGGCTCGAACTCCTTGGTAATAAGAACTGTATGTTCCATAAAAAAAGTAGAATATGGAAGCGATAACAATTAATCCGAGAGTCAATGAAACGTTTTTCAGCATTTTCATAAATTATTTCGTAGGTTTTTCGTATGTTTATTTTAAAAGGCGCTGGCGAACTCATCAGGTAGAGCGCCCTCTACGCTCAAGAGTACGTACTTTTTCGTGCGTATTCCAATATGATCATAAACATCCTCATTTCAATTATACCGCTTATTAGCGGCCTCCGTTGAAGTCCAAAGTAAACATCCAGGTGTATAGGCCAAAATTTTCCATGGAGAAACTCAGCCTCTTGGAAAAGTCCGCATTGATGGGCTAGAACCCCGTTGCCACTCCTGGCCTATGAGTGAACCTACCCCGGTTCAGACTCCCTTCACTGGCTCATCTCATCGCGGTAAAAGGTCCGCTTTCCAATGGAGGCGGACCTTTACAGATGCCTTGCCAATGTTCGCTTTTGTTTAAAAGCCTGAGCCTATTCTGGTGCCCTTGCTACTCCTAGACCATGATTGAACCTACCTCGGTTCAGACTCCCTTCACTTTGCTCATCTCGTCGCGATCAAAAGGTCCACTTTCCAATGATTTCATCAAGCCATCAGCTTCGACACTTATTCAAAAAAGACGCTAACCATTCTGCTTCGGATGAGGACGGATGAAGATCATACTGCTTCACAACGCGGAAGAATCTCGCCACATAACCGCACTGGGCTGACGGTGGTAGCCATTTGTCAGGGCCCCGGGCGCCCTTGCTTCGATTCAAGCTCAGCTCGACCGGCCACAGATTCACCGGATCATTGGCGAACGTCTCCCGTTTTGCCCTAGACCAAGTTTTTGCACCGTGATCCCAGGCCCACTTCAGCGGCACCACATGATCAATGTCGATCTCACTGCTGTTCTGGATTACCTTGCCGGTGAATGGACTGATCCAGCGGCCTGTGACGACTCTGCACCGGCTTTCATCTGCAAACCTGACCTTGGTGCTGGACTGAGCGATTAGCGACTCTGCACGGCTGTCCTGGCAATCACCGTCCTTGTCGTCCCATCCGTGCCCAAAGGCTGAGCGCTTGTACTCTCCTGACAGATCCTGAGAGTCATTTGTTGAAGCCAAGGTTACACCCTTTGGCAACTTTCCCCCTGAGTCCAGGCAAGCTTCAAGAGAATCAAAAGCCCGATAGTTCTTGGTTCGTTCGTACCAATTGCTTTGCGGCGGGTGGCACAAGCCACTATTGGACTTCTTTACGAGGGCCGCACCGGCCGAAATACTGAACAGGACCGACAATACTAAAAGGCAAATCGGTAGAGTTCTGGAAGCGCAAACCATAATGAAGAAATGTCCTCTTGGGTGTAAACTCGTCACTTGGAAACAACGTATCTGCAATCAGCTTCGCACCGATACGCCCCACGGACGATGAGCCAATCCACGGAAATGACAGAGACGGCTAGCAAGTCAACGCTCTGACGTAGTTTGTTGACGCTGAAAGGCAGTGAAGTCTATTCACCGACACCCGTAGCCGCAACCAAAACACTTCCAGACCAACGCTGTTGCGTCGAACTGGCGGCTTTAAGTTTCCAACATGATGTAGAAAAGAGAAGATCAACTATCCATGGCTATCAGCTTTTATGAAAAAGGCGAGTTGTCGTCTGGCTTCCAGGGCTGGCGTGTTGTTGCGACTATTCGGGGCAAGCGCTACCAGAAGTATTTTTCATTAAAACGTCCAAACACCCGAATCACTCAGGAACTTTGGCGCCACTACCAGGAGACTCGCGCCCGGTACTATGAGGCCCGTTACATGGCGCGCTCTGCGGCCATTCAGTATCTGGACTTTATCAACAAGGAACACCCCACGACCCGCCCACACCGAGGTGTGGGATTTTGTGGCGTCACCCTTGGTATCGGAACCGGTCGAACCACAGCCCGTGAGGTCTGTTATTTCTCGGTCAATAAACGCGGTGCTGCCACCAAGTTTTATATCGATGAACAAACCTCATTTTCTCAAGCCTGGAAAGGGGCAATAAAACACTGGGGAGAGGTCAACGAAATCAGACCGAAAGACGTTTCAAAAAAGCTGATCCAAGTGCCCCATCCCGATCGTTTCAAAGCACTTCGCAAACACATGAACGATGATGAGGGGCAGGACTTTCCGGCCAGTGTTCTACACTACGTTTACGCCGAACAGCGCGGGCAGCTGGAAACACAGAAAGTCCGGGAAACCACGAAGGGAAGGCTTGAAGAAGACGAGCTGCTCGCTATGTATGCGAACCTGGAGCGCCAGGTCTCTGAGTACCGACGCTGAGTTGCTCTATATCTGATTGCCCACGGAACGCCCCAAGGCATCCGGCTTGGACGCCAGAAATCGGATCATCGGCTGTCGTCCTTCCATGACACCGACAATGCCGACATCGCCGATGCGTGCACCCACCTTATAGCGTCCAGGGCCAAGCCGACTGTCAACGCTAAATTTTTTGGTCAAAGCCAAGCGCGGAGTGGTTCGAGGACATTGAGCTGACACAGTTGTTAGGGCAACGAACTCATACTGGACTCCAAGCATAAAGTCCCCTCGATTCAATTAGGGTCTGAATGGCGACTGTGGGTCCCTGGGACCCACCCATATAAAAGGGCTGCTGTAACCATCCCGTAAAGTCAGAGCTCGCGTCGATTAGTACCGTTTAGTAGAAAAGCTTACTAATATAGTAAAAATAAAACTAAAGCCTACTAGAGAAGGGCTCTCACTGAGACCCCTTGCTTCTCTGGGGACGAAAGTCCCCAGCCGATCAATTATCAATCATTAAAACGAAAGCATCAGCAGTTCAGGTGAGTGCCTTTCTGTGCGAGTAGGAACGGCAGAAGTCTCCGTTTTGATGACTCTTCGATTGGACTTAACCATAATCAGAAGTCTTCTCGGTGGTCACGCTTCTACGCTGATCCATCAGCTATAAGGGTGGGACACGGAATGTCATGAACAAAACCATAAGCTGCACCGTCACTGGATTAAAGTATGTTTCGCTAACTCCTGACGCTATCACTGAACTTAAAACGGCGATTGCGCTCACGCTCGTTCGTGATAAGAAAAACCAGCACGACAGCAACGCCATTCAGGTTTGGCTTGGTCAAACACGAGTCGGATTCATTTCTCGCCGAGATGCCGCGGTGTTGGCGCCAAGTATCGATAGCGGTAGTGAGGTCACCAACGTCAAGCCAGGCCGAACAGAGCATCTGTCTCTTCAAAGCAGGTCTTTCAAAGTATCCGTTACAGTCAGTCGACCAAATATCGTTAAAGATTCTCTGAAACCCTTAAAAAGTATTTGTCCGGGACCTGGAATATATAGAATAAGGTTTAAGTTGGATGGCCAGGCTTACGTAGGGCAATCAAGTAGAATTGATAAGCGAATCGGCGGCCACCGTGCAAATCTGGTGATGGGAGTCCATTCAAATCGGAACTTACAGGACCTCTGGAATCGAAACACACCGCGGGACTTCGCTATCGAGGTGCTGGAGGAGGCGCCAAAAGGATTAGATGCGCTCAGCTTGCAAAATTGGCTCGGTGAGCGCGAGGTATTCTGGATTGCTCAGGAGCGCAGTCGAGGAACGTCTTTAAACATCGAAGATGGGGGCTTCGTTGAGACCAAGGCGTCTGAGAAGGGATACCAAGAATATGTGAAGAAGTTCGATGCGGCGGTCCGGATTGAAAAGCGTAAAATCCGCGAGCAGTTAAAAGTGGCCAGAGAGCATCAGTCCAAGCTACGTCAAAGTCTGATGAAAGTTGAGCGAAACTTAGAATTGAAGCGACAGGCCTACAAAAGAGCTCGAGGCTGGTTCGATAGGCTCACGGGCCACCATACGATTGAAGCCCGGAGATGTATGGAAGTTTTAGATGTTGTCGAAGCCGAACATGAAGCGGTGAGGTCGGAATTCCAAGGCGCAGCCCGAGAGGTATATCGCCTTGAGGAAAGTCACCGAAAGCATAAAACCATTAAACAGCTTGATAATGCTTTCCGTCGCGTGACCAGGCTGTATTGAAATCCAGAGGTTGCAACGAAAGATAGGAGCCGGTGGGTGTCAGGTCAATCATTGCAGTTACGAACGCCGGGCTTTCTGATAATGAATAGTATGAACATGGCGTCAGGGTCAGAATGACTTAGAAGGGCAACTACCAGTTGGGCGTGTCTAATTTGTTCACCAAATGAGCTGAAGCTGTTCGGCCAGAAGCAAGCAGGCCACAAGCTAAAAATATCCAATCAGAGAGGGTTGGGTCACCGTTCAAAATTTCCCCTGACGACTCACCTCCCTGGCGACTTCCGAATAATCAATACTCTCGAAATCGGCACTGACTATCGAAGCTCAAACCGCTGCGACGGTGTCGATCTCCGAAACCAACATAAAGGTGACTATAATGGCCAAACCAAGCAATGCACCCAGCACAACCGGCAATCCTTCAGGCGGCGGTCGCGGAAATAATCCGCCCAAAGGCTGTTAAAAAGGGACCCTCTCAGGCCGCAATAATTTTTGCGGCCTGAGACTGATAGTCAGCCCAGTAGGCCGGAAAGCTCTCAAAAACTGGCAGTGTCTCGCGAAGCGCTCCGATCAGACCGCATTTTTCGAACGTTGCCCACTCATCAATTAAGAATGCCCCCCAGATGCACGCAATATCGGTTTTCATCATTGCGAACGACACATCGTTCTCTTCGGGAACGAGATTTTGCACAAACTGCTTAAGTTGATCAGATTTAGGCCGTGTGCCATCCCGCCATTCTCGGAGTCTTGATTTTTTATTCTTGCGGATGTTCGCTTCACGCTCCTCCTTGGTCTGGCCGCGGGGTAAGGACGTTATTTCATCTTCTCCGAAGGGGTTAGGTAAACACTGTGCAATTTGTGCCCACGATAAATCCTTATTGTCTGGCGTGGCTTTCCTTCGCCAAGTATCCAGTAGTCGTTCAAATGGCAACATCATTCTATTACCATCAACTGCTGGCACCATGTCTCCAAAAAGACTGTTCTCGATAAGCCATTGTTCGCGTCCGGCAATAGTGTCTTTCTCTTTGAACCAGCGGATGAGGTCCAGCGAAACGTTACACAATAGCTGGTAATAAAAATCGACTCGCAGACGCGTATATAGTCCCAGCAATCGGCCCGCCTGGTGACTCCTGGATTGACCTGTGCTGGTTTTCAAGTCTGCGCTGGCTTGGAGCCCATTAGCAATATGGACGGGCTCGACTTTCGTATGTCGGGGCAAAAAGTCGGTTAAGGTTTCTCTCCACCGTTCTTCAAAGAATTCCGGTGCTGCACTGTATTTCTGGATCTCCAGCCCGGCTTGAAAAAGCTCCAGTTCCTGTTCGGCACGTCGTTCTATAAACTGCTCGGTAAAGGTTTGAGGTTGATCCGCCTGAAAGATCCTCAAATGATAGCCTTTGGTCATGCAAAGCCAAGCAAGGCCGTTGTGATGCAGCTTGGTTTCCATCCAGGGCGCTAAATAGGGGCCAGTGACATAGTCATGCATTTCCGGCGAAAGAACGGAATCCATCATGCCTTGAATTCTATTGAAGCTGCCGGACGGGACACCCTCATTGACAGCTTTTCGCACTGTTTTAGGGTCTGGTAACGGCTGATCGAGACTAGCTCCAAGCGAGTTGATAACACCTGCAATACCGCCAGGCATGCCCATGTGCTCTAAAAATTTATTGGCAGGTGGTATAAAGGGAAACGTGGTTCCCGGCAGTCCTATTCGGAATTTTTCGGCCATATATGAATTTGCCCTTTCGTCCGGGGTTTCTTCCCATAAGATCTTGGTCATCAGTGCACATGGTCAAAAGAAATCAGTCCTCAATGTCTTCATCAAAAAAACCTTCATCTGACTCCCGGTCCATTGCGGAGACCTCACTGACGGTTAAAAAGTTGACTGACCATTCCCGTAAGTGACTTGTGCAAAGAGCAAAAAGGATTTTCTGGCGCTCCTCTTCTGAGGCCACTTTAAGCCATTTGCTCGCGGTAAAATTGTATCGCTCATCAAAGCGATACGCAGTTAAAACAACACGGTCACACAACCGCATAATCGCTTTGAATTCGTAGTCATTAATGCCGTTGTCCTCACCTAAAGTGAGTATGAACCGATGGTCTGGGAGCTGCTTTTTGTAAATCTCTAGGTTCTCAGGCGTGAATTCCGGCCAGTCGTCGACGAGAATAGCTGCTGGAAGATTTTGAGCCTCTGTAGGCTTAAATATTCGTGGGCATTTCACTTGTCTGAGTTCGTAGTTTCGCAGCTGGAGTGCGTTCCAACTGGGCATGGATGATAGAGCTTCCTCGCTCGGCGGCTCGTAACATCCATCCCTTTTTTGCCTGCGAATAATCAAGTGCGGCTGGTTATCTTTTTCCAATGCGTTGGAGATGGTATTAACAGCTGCCGGTTCATGGTCGCCACCGTGAGTTCTTACCACGCCGATAACTCGCCCAGATATACCTGACAGACTGACAAGCTCATCCATGTTAGAGACCTGTGAATGGAATGTTTGAGTAGCTTGGCATACACTCAATATTCGGGCAAGTAATTGACGTGCAACATATTTTTAGTTGTGGAATGCGGGGCAGTGGTTTTCAGGACAGTAAGTGTTTCAAGCCCAAAATAAGGTTGGTCAAAAATGAGCACTAAAGCTTCTATTTCTTCAGGCAAAAATTTTCATCTCTATTTCCAAGACCTTCTTAGTGACAGCCCAAAATCAGTTTTTCTTGAGCTTGATGATCCGTCTGAGTTTCAAGTCGAGAAAGAGACGTTTCATGGAAAGATGCGTGACAGGTTGACGGTAGAAATGCCCTCTGAGGTCATGGACCAAATCGCGATCGCCTGGATTAAAAAGCGCAAACTCCAGGGGGCAGTCGGCGGGCCAGTAGGCTTGGAATGGGGGAGCCCAGACTGTCGGTGGGACTGACCGCGACAGTTTTGTTGAGACCGCGAGGACTCTGGCTTCGAGCATGGGACTTCTGGCCGACGATCCGAAGAACGCACATGAATGCTGGCCTAGAAATGGACGATGGATCCGAAGCGCCAATGGAAAAAAAGGAGAGAAAAAGTGAGGTTAGTCTGCATCTCTGACACTCATAGCCGACACGAGGGGATAGAGTTTGTTCCGGATGGCGATATATTGATTCATGCGGGTGATTGCACTGCATCGGGGTCTCTGCCCCAGCTGGACGAGGTCACTAGATGGCTCGGGGCGTTGCCTCAAAAGCACAAAGTTTTGATTGCTGGCAATCATGATAGGTGTTTTGAGAAATATCCTGAGTGGTCGAGAGAGATGTGCGAGCAGCAAGGCATCACATATTTACAGGGTGAAGCGGCGGAAATAGAGGGTCTAAAATTTTACGGATTTCCGTGGCAGCCGATTTTTCACTGGATGTCTTTCAATGCACGCGAGGGCGAGCGGCGCGGACGTTTGAAACTTGTGCCTGAAGATACCGAAGTTTTAGTTACGCACGCGCCAGCACTGCACATTTTCGATTACATCCCGGCTGAGAATCTGCATGTCGGTTGCTTCCCGTTGTCGCAGCGAATCGACCAGTTGCATCAACTGAAAGCGCATATATGTGGACACATTCATGAAGCTTATGGTTTTGGAATTAGAGAGAGCGATGGTCTGAAGTTTGCGAACGCGAGCACGTGCGACCATAGATATCGTCCTGTCAACCCGCCAATCATTATAGACATCTAAGCCATTTAAACCGGAAGCAGAGCGGTAGGAGATCTGATGAAAATTGTCTATATCGATATGGATGACACGCTTTGCGACTTTAGGGCGGCCTTTCAGCGAGCGCTGAAAGAAAATCCAGCGATGGAGTACCCACAAGCTCAATATCGTTTTTTCGCCAACCTTGAGCCGATCGATGGTGCTATCGAAGCCGTGAAGCGGCTCCATGACTCCAAGGTCTATGACCCTTACATTCTGTCTGCACCGAGCACTAAGAATCCCTTTAGTTATGCAGAGAAGCGAGAATGGGTCGAAAGGTATTTTGGATACGATTTCTGTGAAAGGTTAATTCTATGCGCCAACAAAGGGCTTCTCCGGGGCCACCTTCTGATTGACGATAACGTCGCAGGTAAAGGCCAGGAAGATTTTGCAGGAGAGCTAATCCAGTTTGGCAGTCCAATATACCCAGACTGGACTACGGTACTTCAAGTTCTTGGAATATGAACCCGATTGCACTTAGACCATTCACTCGATACCTTCTCAGCAAAGCTGAGGCTTTAAATACGATTTTCGTTGAAACGATGTACCTATCACTTTTCTTATGGAATGAGAGTCAAGCATGGCCTTCAAAACAGAGTCCTTCGCCCCGAAAGCAGCGGCAAACCCGGCGCTCCACTTCAAGACGCTTACCAAGCGAGATTTTCCAGATGTAATGCCCCATCAGAAAGAAATGCTCGAAGAGTATGCGGATAAATTTGAGAGCCTTTCGGACGTTGCGTTGCAGCTGCCTACTGGTAGCGGTAAAACTTTGGTGGGCCTTTTGATCGCAGACTGGCGAAGAAGAAAGTCTGGAAATAGGGCTTTATATTTGTGTCCTACAAAGCAGTTAGTTCGCCAAACAGTCCATCAGGCATACGAGCAGTATGGAATAGATGTTGTGGATCTCTCTGGACGGAAAAGTGATTTTTCACCTGAAGACCGATCGGCTTACAAACTTGGGAAAAAAGTTGCGATAAGCACGTACTCTGGACTATTCAACACTCATCCTTTTTTCGATGACCCTGATTTGATCATCATTGATGATGCTCACGCAGCAGAAAATTACATAGCCAACATGTGGTCTTTGGGAATTCCATCAAATTCGCCTTTGTATTCTTCATTAGCAGAGTTTCTTAAACCACATATCGGTGCGCAAGCTTTTGCCAGAATGGCAGGTGACTGGGCCGGGCCTACTGATTCTATGTGGGTAGATAAGTTACCCACCCCGCTCTTAGATGAACTTGTGACGGATATAGAGCAGATCATCGATGCACATGCGGGCCCTGAGAACCCTGATTTTCACTACACTTGGTCGCTTTTAAGAGAGCATCTTGATGCTTGTCATGTTTATTTAAGTGCGAAAGAAATCCTTGTTCGACCTCTCATACCTCCGACGTTTACTCATTCTGCTTTTTCGCGAGCTAAGCAGAGATTGTTTATGTCTGCGACGTTGGGTACAGGTGGTGACTTGGAGAGACTGACAGGTCAGTCACAGATTCACCGCCTTGCGGCGCCGGAAGGATTTCAGACTGCTGGAGTCGGGCGGCGCTTTTTCATTTTTCCAACCCTTTCGTGCACCGATGACCAATCTGACGCTGTAAGACTAAAAATGCAGGAGCGAGCTGGCAGGTCTGTCGTATTAACGCCATCCCTACCTCAAGCTGGGCTACACGCAGAAAATGTTCAGGAGTGCCTTAAAGGTTTTACTGTTTTTACTTCAGCGGACATAGAAGATGACAAGCACCCATTTGTCTCGTCCAGCAAGGCGGTAGCCATTTTGGCAAATAGATACGATGGTATTGATTTTCCGGGAGATCAATGTCGATTGCTTTGCGTAGATGGTTTGCCAAAAGCTATGAACGGACAAGAGCGCTTCCTGATGTCAAAGTTGGGTGCTTCAGCGATCTACAACGATCGAGTTCAAACACGGATATTGCAAGCTATGGGGCGCTGTACCCGAGCCTTACAGGATCGCTCAGCTGTGCTCGTGACAGGGACGGAGCTTGTTGATTACCTTGCAGACGACAGGAAGTGGAAGCACTTCCCGACTGAGCTCCAAGCTGAGCTGACATTTGGCGTTGATCAGTCAACAGAAGTCTCTGGAGAAGACTTTCTAGAGAACTTTGATATGTTTATGGCTAACGGTGCCCAATGGGGTTCAGCTGATAGTTCCATTCGTAACGCTATCGAAGATTTTTCTCAGGAAAAGTTTCCCGCAATGGATGAGCTTGGATCGGTGGTAGCTGATGAAATAAGGTACCAGCAAGCAATTTGGAACAAAGATTATGTTCAAGCTTTGGCTGCAACGAGAGCGATACTCGGTGGATTAAATCACCCAGATTTACGAGGCTATCGTGCATTGTGGCACTATTTGGCAGCCTCACTAGCCTTACGACTTTCCAGACAAGCCGATGATGATTACGCTCGCTCAGCAAATGATCAATTTCTTGCAGCAAAGCGCGCAGCGCCAAGCGTTTCATGGTTAAACAAGCTGGTGAGGGATTTGAACCCTTCCGAGCATCACGAGCAACAAGCAGAAGAAGAAACTCATAGGCAAGTTGAAGCAATCGTCGATTGCTTCGTAATGATGGGAACCGCGACTAATCATAAATTTGAAAAGAAGGTGGCGCGGATTACTGAGAGCCTGATCGACGAAAAGTCGTTTGAAATCGCACTCGTTGAGCTTGGAAATGCATTAGGATTCACCTCTGGCAATGATGAAAGTGACGCTGCACCCGATCCATGGTGGCTTGGTCATAAAACGGGAATCGTTTTTGAGGCCCACGCCGGTGGTGAAGATGAGACTGTTTTTGGAGCCACTAAAGCGCGTCAGGCATCCAGTCATCCAAAATGGATTAAAAAGAAAGTTGCCGGAACCGCTGAAATGGATATAGAGCCGGTCCTGATTACACCTTGTGTTAAAGCAAAATCAGGTGCAGATCCGCACTTAGAAGATGTTCGATATTGGCATTTAGTGGCTTTCCGAGCTTGGGCTTCTCACGCGATCTCTGTTTTAAGGGACTTGAAGGGAACATTTCCTGGTGAAGCGGATCTTGCCTGGCGCGCCGAGGCTGCGAGTCGACTAGAGGCAGAGGGGCTGACGATTAAGGCTATTCTAGCTACTTTGTCACCAGCGACTAAGGTTATGGAAATTGTTCCTTAGTATCCTCCAGCAAGAGCTCGCAGGTGGCGCTGAAGGCGCCCCATTTTAAATATGGAAGTTTTTAGGGCGAAGCTGACATTGGTTTGCTGATTAGCTAACTCAGCGATACAGGAGGCAATGGCAAGTCATCAAGAGCTAGAGCTCGCAATCAGTCAGCGCTTGGATGTCGAGTTGAAAAAATACCGGTGTGAGCTGACCCGTTGCCTATTGGGTTAAACTGCTATGTCGATAGAGGGCAGAACCGAAACTATGTGCAAAACCACAATTTGCTTGGAAGGGCGCGGGAGTTTTCTTCAATGACTCGGCAACGCACGAATAGCAGAGTGTTCTTGTGGTAGCCTGGAATGTATAGAAAAAGGCGAAAATAGCTCTGAGTTCGACGTTTAATCGACAAAAAAAGTATGAATTGTAAAGTATGAGCGCGATAAAATATCGGAAAGTCCTTAATTATCAAGATCGTGTGGATCGACTCACTCACCTTGGATTTGGAAAAGGTACTAATAACCGTTTTAGCCGATAGGTGATAAATAGTCTCGCTGCAAGCTCCGACTATTCGGAGCTTGCTTGTGTTGCCGAGTTGCAAAAAGTAACGTAAATTGTTCGAAAAACATGGAATTACACTGAATAGTTC
>Ga0307979_1000179_pt1 | contig 41316 bp, 42 predicted proteins | sample OrgLakmetage1058_FD_201833 | JGI IMG/M metagenome (GOLD analysis project Ga0307979, IMG submission 201833) | Saline water microbial communities from Organic Lake, Antarctica - #1058 | ecosystem: Environmental > Aquatic > Non-marine Saline and Alkaline > Saline | place: Antarctica: Organic Lake...
GAGCCTTCCTTTCCTTGCGCCATTCTCGAACTAATAACTCTCGGCTGCCTGGAATCTAAGCTTCAAGAATGCCTGGAGCAGCGAGCGAAGGTGATTTGCTGCCTCGCGTCAAGACTGACCTTGCTGCCTTGCGTGCAGCCCACCGTGCCGCCTTGCCTGGTCGTTGGACGCACCCTTTTGACACGTACAAGAATGCTTGGCGCGCTCTAGATTTCGGCCGTATCCATGAGGTAACTATTTTTTTTCATTTATTGCCTAAAGTTTACGTACTCTAGGTTCGCCAGGGCTGTCGAATTAGCTTTGATATATTCAAAGCTAAGCGGACCTTAACACTAGCATACTAGCTAGCTCAATGAGGTCATGCATAGTTCTATGTTCACAAATCCACCTGTTCCCACCATCCATCAATGCCTGTTAATGCCTTCGTGATTGGTAGGCTCGGCCACGGCTGATGGACGCACAATTCTTCACCCAATCTTTATTCTATGCTGCCCTTAAAGAGCTTCTGGATGCTCAGCATGAGCAGCAGGGCCTAGTCTCTGCTAGCAAAAGTAAAGCAGAAAGATCTTCCTCAGCGGCCAGTGTGGCACCTAGAACGTCTTCAGAGAAGGAGCAGTCTCCGGCGCCTAGGTCGCAACAGGGTAGATTGGAGGCAGTAGAGGCATCCGCAACTGTAAATTCAGGAACTCAACCGTTACAAGAAACCGGAGTTGACATGGCAATCGAAGTGGAAGCAAGTGAAGCGAATTCAGCAGCCTCTATAGGTGCTATAGTGGCTGCTGGAAGAGGATTGAATACTACATCAAATGCCGACAATCTGTCGATTGCTGTATTTAGCCTTTACACGCTCTACCACACGCAGCCTGGGGCTAGAATTGCGTCAGCTACCGCCAGAAGTGCAGAACGGCAGCAGCCGATGTCGGCTATGTACCCCATCCGTGTCTCGGCAGAGACATGCTTGAAATTAGCTGATGTGCGAGCAACTCTCCTTCTGAAGTCGAGCGAAGGTGAGAGGCACGCTACCGAAGCTCTCGCTCTTTTAGCTGCGCTAGTTCACCCAAGTCAAGGTAGAGCAGCTGGTAGCACAAGTAGTAGCAGTAGCAGTAGCAGCAGCAGCACCAGCAGCAGCAGCAGCAGCAGCAGTAGTAGTAGTAGTAGTGGCAACAGCAGCAACAGAAACCAGTTGAGCAATCGCAGTGAATTGGACTATGCTGCGTCAGCTTTCAATGTTTGCGCATTTGATGCGCCCGTGCCGAAACACCCAAGCATATCGAATTGCTTTCGGCCTGCTTCGCATCTCTGGGATGCACCACTGAAGAGACTGATCTCTACAAGAAGATTACCTCCTGCTACGCCAGCCACAAGTGTAGCTAGCGAAAGAAATCGAGCTTCCAACGAGAATGGTAAGGCCGTACTGAGCCACGAAAATGCATTGAAAATATGCCAGCTTTCCAGAGCATACAGTGCAGCTCTTCAAGAGTGTAAAAAAGCGGCCACTTCGGCTCAAGAAGAGGTGCGAATTATAAACTGCAAGCGACGGGTAGTCTTGATAACATTAGCTTCTTTTCTATTGCGAGGTAACTTCTTGAATATTCGCTCCTCAGATGCGTCGCGACGTGAGACAAGGAGGGCATGGAAAAGACAGCAGCAGCAGCAGCACCTCTAGCATTTGGAAGGACAGTGCGATAAAGCGCATCGCAGCGGCTGGTACCCTCGCTCGAGAAATGGACACTCGAGCTAATAAGTCGTTGCGATTTGCAAACTCCTTTCAGCCGGCAGCCCAGCCCGTTCCTCGTCCTCCAGCGCCAGTATCCATTCAGCCGTTACCGCCTCAACCACCACGACAAAGGGAGCAGCAGCAGCAGTATCAGCAGGAGCATCAGTATCAGCAGGTGCAACCCCAATCTCAATTCTCACAGCAACCACGGCAGCAACCCCAGCCTCCGCGGCGCCGTAAACCACGTGTCATCTCGGATTCGGAATCAGGTGAAGATCAAAACGTAGATTCGGACGGAGATAAGGAAAAAAGAAGTTCGCAGCCTAAGAAGACAGCGCCTGCAAATAATGGTGACTTGCCTCGTATCAAACCAAGTGGGAATGCAGTAAGTGTTAGCACCTCATCTAAGCGAACCTCTGGGGGATTAAACACTATTCGCACCGATGCAATGGTTCAAGAACCCTTATCAGAGCCCAAGACAAAGGTCGCCATGAAACGAGCAGCTTCTGAGGTGGCTGCTTCACCTCCAGCGGCTGCTACAACTGCCATTTCTGCTGCTACTGTTGCTGCCACTTTAGGCAGAAACAACGATGGTCATCGTGCTCCAGCTGATCATGGTACAAGCACCTCACACTCTCCTAGTAAACGTCGTCGGCGTTTGTTGTCTGAAGAACTAGGCCAAGTTTCAGAGGCACCTGACAACGTTCTTGATCGAGAAGTCGACACTAACCCACCTGTAGCTCCAATAATTCATGGTACTTCGACAATCCGTGAAGGGGAAACCGCGGCACCTGCAGTCTCTTCTGCGGCACATGCAGGCGACACGGAAGATCTTCTGGCTGCGTTGGAACGGGAGTTAGAATTGAGTTGAAGTCGCGATGCTACAATTTTGAAGCACCCTGCTTTCATGTGGCCTTCGTTAGAAAAAATCGCTGGTCTCTTATTCAAAACCAGTCCTCTTATACCTCGCTAGTCGCTAGTTGTTAGATATGTGCTACAAAGCAAAATGGCATCTAAGCTGGCTAAGCTTAAGCTGGTCGTTGCGTCTTGCCTTGTATCTTTTATTGGTTACTGGCGATTCCAATGATGCTTATAGAACCAGAACCAGGACCCATCACCGGTCATCAGAATCATGGCGAAGTGCGCCTTATCTCCCGTACCCCCCCCCACACCCCCCTCTATCGCTATCAGCATATATCGGTTTATAAGTCGCAATTCTTATCGGTTTGCTAGGATACCAGGGGCGTCTCGTTAGCGCAACTGCGCGTTTTTAGAACACAACAAAAGGCCACCGATTTCAACTTTTCTTTCACTCATTAACTCCCGCTTCACCAGGCCCACCCGAGAGGTCTTGAAACGCCGCAAGCTGAGCGGCTTCTAACGCCTTGGCGTGCAAGGGGCTTTGCTGCTGAAAGCTCTCCAACGCAGCGCTGGCGTCGTCGAGTGCCGATTGGTGCACGTCGGCGGCTTCGTAATCTTCGGCTTCTGCGGCGGTCAGCACGTCAGCTTCCAGCCGCGCCACTGTTTGCACTAAAGACTGGGCTTCGGACGAAAGCGCAGCTAGTGCCGCCTCTTCTTCTTCTTTTGCTGCTATGGCGGCAGCGGCGGGAGCAGCAGCTGCTGCCTCAGCCTCTAGGGCTGCGGCCTCGGCTGCCCTCGCTGCTTCCGCTGCATCATCAACTACTTCACTTTCGTTGCTGGCAACGTCCGTTGCTTCGTGCGGTGTCACAGAGTCAGTTTCTGCGCTCGACACCGCGACTGGAACATACCCTGAGCTCAAATCATTGAGATCGAGGTTATCTGTGGCTTCAACCTCGAGTCCATCGTGGTGGCTTTGCCCCGATGAAGTGACTTCGCCAGGAGAGCTTTCAACAACAACTTCATTGTTGTTTTCGTGATTTCCAACCATCTCCTCAGTAGGTTCAAGAGCGGAATCTTCAGCCAGCAGCTCTTCTTCATGTGCTGCACCTGCCGCATCGCCACCACCTTCTGTCACAACTGGTTGGGCTTCATTGGCTGACTCAGTCTCACCTCCGCTACCCTCTACTTCTTCTTCTTCTTTGGGTGACTCCGTAATCTCAACTTCGCCATCATCGCTCTCACTGCCCGCACCACCTTCCTCTTCCTCTATAGGAAGTGCCCAATTGGAGTCGTCACCGATGCGCTTCGATAAGTCGTCTAATTCCGCGAGCACCAAATTGAGCTCCACGTTCACCGCTGCCGCTGCAGCCTCACAAAAAGTGCCACCAGTACCACTCGCGCTACTGCTACTGCTACCGCTCTCACCAGCAGCAACAGCAGCAGCAGCAGCCCGGCGGCGGCCGCGGCGCTCGAACTTCACTCGTGCTGTCCACAAGTGCAGCGCGCGGTTTCTCAGTTCTTCGACGCGCCCTTTTTCGCGCTCCGCAACGGCTTTCGCCAGTTGGTCCGACGCCTGAGTGGCTGCAGCGCGCAACTCCTCCAAGGTAACTACCAGGGTCTGCAAGTGCGGTTTTAAAGTCTCCACTTCAGCACTTGCTTCCGCAACCCGCGCTTCTAACCCTTTGGCTTCCTTGGCCAGGCTCCCGGCTTCTTTGAAGTTTTTCGCGGCTGCTGCTGCTTTCTTAGAGGCTTCCACCTAGCATAAAGCGTATACGACGATGAGAAGCACCACAGGAATGTTAGATGACGCCAGGAATAGAGAACCATCACCATCACAGAAGAAACAAGCCACTACACATCCTACCTGCCGAGTCACCTGCACTACCTCGAGTACAAAATAAATTCATGTCGGTTTGATCTTGCACAAGAAAAACACCAACTATCAACACACACGCTCACTAACTATCAACACACACGCACACGCTCACTAACTATCAACACACACGCACACTAACACCAACTATCAACACACACGCACACTAACACCAACTATCAACACACTAACACCAACTATCAACACACGCCCTTACCAGTGGCAAGCGTGCGGTCGCTTCTTCTCCTGCGGTCTGCAGAGCCTCCAAGCGCGCGCGGGCTTCCACGGCCTCTGCGCCACACGCTACCGCTGCTGCATCCGCCGCCGAGGCGGCCTCGCGCAGAGAAGCCACGCCACCACCTTTTTCAGGACCTTCTGAACCATGCGCATCCTGCGGCTGTTGTGGTGCATCTGTCGCTGCTGCCGCTGCTTCCTCTAACAAACTCGCCAACTCCGATGCCAGGGCCAAGTCTTTCTGAGCCGCTTTCCCCACTTTGCGCAGCGACGCTTCTTCCGCAGCCCGAGTGGCCACAGTAGCCGCGTGGCTTGCTTCGGCCTGCGCACTGGCGTTGGCTTCGGCGATGACGTCATCTTCGGCCCGGCGAATAATGGCTTCGCGCTCGTCGATGCGCTGCAATTGCCGCCCAAACTTAGCTCGCACCTGATTGATTTTAAAAAAAAAACGACAACAGTGGAACAAGGTTACACAGAGAAAAGTGACGCGAGTGCGCATGCCCACAAGAGAAGGACCGAAGGTTGCAGCAAGATGATTATTCGAAACTCTTCTCCTGTTCTTTTCTTCCTCTTACAAGCACACACCACCACACGACCACCCCCTTGTACCTCTGCAACAGCGCCGGCTGACTTCTCGAGCTCCGCACACAGAGCTCGCCTGGCTACCTGCTTCTCAGCCAGCATCGCTTCCAGCTTGGCGATGTCGTCATCCAGCTCCGCCAATGAGGAGGCGAGGCTGGCCGACCGTTCCGACACCCCCGTGGTTTGGGCGCTGATTTGCGCCTCGGTCTCATCGCGCTCGTCTTCGAGGTTGGCACGGTCGCGCGACACGTGGCTGGTGGTTGGAGTGCATGGAAATTAGTGCATGATTTCAAGAAAGCGAAAAAGCCGGTGCAACGAAAGCATTCGAGCGCAAAAGCTTGGAAGATTTTTAAAAAAAAAGCTGCGCAAGCACTCGAGGCACCAATTACAGGTGTGGCGCTGAGCACAAGAGTACAGGTGCTTTCAATGTAAAGCTTCGTTGTCTGTCACGCACACACTTGCACCTGCGTTCTGCGGACAAGCGCTCTCGCTCGGCCACCAGCCTCGCCGCCACTTCGCCCATTTCCAGTTTCTTGGCTTCCGCTTCTTGCTGGCAAGCGGCACTGCGGTTGGCCTCGCATTCGGCTAAAGCCGATGCGAGAGCCGCCAAACTCTGCTGCTGCCGCGCCCGCCCTTCCGACACGTTGCGCCTGCCTTCAGACGCTTGGGCTTGAGCGCTCGCTAAGCCACGCCTAGCGGCCTATACCAACCAAAAACATGTGCACTTAAACGGAGCTAAGATTCGCGAACAGAGAACAATGCACACCTCACGGAACCTCTTTTTATCTCTTTCAAGATTCTCACATTCTGCAGCACGCATGGGGATCTCAATTCTCCTCATCATCTCATCATACCTCTGCGTCTGCGGCCAGCGACCCCACTTGTCCACTCAAGGCTTCGGCGCCGTCGTAGTCTTCCGCCTCGGCGAGCCTCGCTTGCCGCGCTTCCACCGCCCGGGCATCCCGCTCCGCCACCAGCAAGGCTGCTTCCCAACGGGTACAGGCGGCTTCGCCCTCTAAAGTGGCCCGATGTGCGGAAGCCAGGCAAGCTTCTTCGCATGATGCTTCTTTAGCAAACGCGGCGACTAAAGCTTGCGCTTGCATCTCAAATTCAGCGCCCGGCCGAAGCGGCGGCGGCGAGTTCTCCACAACGGCTATTGCTGCTGCGGCTGCAGCATCTGATGGCTCAGCTTCCGTACCAGAAGAAGGATTTGCGGAGTACATTGGCGGCATGAGCGGCGGTGCTGTAGCTACTGCTGCTGCTGCTGCTGCTGGTGGTGGTGGTAAAGGTTCCGCGGAATTAGTGCCTGGGGCCTGTTCAGAAGTCACCACAGCCGCTGCTGGTTCAAGTTCTGGCTTCGCAGCACTTGTGGCCCCGGTGTGGAGGTCAGCCGACGCTCCAGTGGCAGCAGTGGGCTGTGCATCCTCGACACTCTCAATTTCGGGCACAGTGGCCGTTACTCCAGCTTCTACTGCTGCTGATTCTTCTACCGGCCCCAGTGTTCCAGCAGACGCCTCTGCCTGTACAACTGGCGTGGACTCCACTGAAGCGAGCGGAGTTGACGGCACCACCGGTTCTACAGACGAGCCTGCTGCTATGGCTCGCCGAAAGGCCTCCACTTGAGACGGGCTCAGGCCGAAGTTGCTGGCCAGGTCCTGGTCTTGCAGGGACGCCAAGTCGGAGGCCGAAGCGATCCCAAACGCCTGCAAGTCTGAGTAACGGTCACTGACCCCAGCAGCCGCGAGCATTGCTTGAATTTGCTGCGCATCCTCAGAAGCAGAAGAAGACGAAACCGACGACGCTCCTTCGGAAGACGAGGTCATGTCTGCAGTAGAAGGCGCCCCCGACGGTGTCGGCACTTCAGGCTCGGGCATGATGTCGGAGATGGCGGCACTCGCAGCGGGGTCTGCCGTCAATGGTGCACTACCCGTGGCTGCTGCTGCAGCTGCTTCATCCCCACTACGAGCATAGCCCACACGCACACTCCGCTTTTTCTTTCGCACTCCGTTCCCATCGCCAGTCGGGCTGGCTAGCGAAGGCGCGGCAAGGGGCATCATCTTGTTGGAGGGGGCGCCAGGAACAATGCTAGCGAGGAGGGACTCTTCCGGACTCAGCTTCGGAACTGGCTTGGGTGGAGTTGGAGGCGACGAGGACGCGGAAACTGCTGGAGCTAGTGGCAATGGCGGTGCTTCTTCAGGCGCCGGGTCAGCGATGAAACTGAACCCGCCGCTCGTTTCAGGAGCCGGTGAAATGAAGGGAAAGCCATTTGCTTCTGCTGGCTCGGCCTCCTCTGCTGGGGCGCTGTCTTCTTCGACGGCGCTGCCACCGGCCATGAAGTTGAAAGCACTCACTGGCGCAGCTTGCTCATCTCCCGGGCCTGGCGAAGGAGTGCCTCCACCCATAAAGCTGAATGCGCTGCTTGGCTCTTGAGGCGCAGTCGAAGCAGCATCGTCTTTGGCTGGTGCTATACAGGAAGATCGAGGAAAGGCAGGCAATGGAACAAACAATGGGCTTACGGGGACGTTATGAAAGAAGAAAGGCAAGAGTATTGAAGGCAAGATTCTAGGCTTACGCACCAGCCGGCTTGGCCTTCAAAGAGAGACCCGCGAACATGCGCAGGGCAGGCAAGCAGGCAATCAATAGGACTTCTTGAGAGAATTGAGTGATTGCGTGGCTACTTTTTTGACAGGGAGGAACAGGGAGGAATCAAGGTGCTGGGGGGGGAAAGCGTGCTAAAATTTGTAGCCAGAGAATCTATCAGCTACCAAGTCTAGAGCTAAAAGCTTAGCACTAGCTCTAAACCCAGGGTTAAGCTACCGTTAAGCTAGTCTGTATCTATTTTCTGTATATTGTGAGGCTGCGACCACTGGTAGCCCCGTTGGCTATGGCTATCTAACGACCTAGTTTGCGTTCAAGGCAGTTTCTCGCTACTACTTTTTGAGGCTTCGAATTTTTCGTCGGTCAGCCTTAACTTCGAAGATTAAAGACGCCCTTACAAGCAAAAACACGATATTGTTTTGACGCAAGTTTAATCAACGCCAACCATTTAATGAGAAGCTTGTTTAACTTTGTTGCTTCGCTGCAACTGATGCTGGCGGGTCAAGGAGGTGTCACCTCCTTGATGGCCCCAAGGAGAAGAGCTGTGCGAGGGGCGACTGCCCAAGGCAGCCCACTCTCATCCATGCGAGTAGTATCAGGAATCCACCCCCCGTCAGACAATGGCTGCTCAGTCTACGACCGCAGTGCAAGTTTCGGAGTGCTTGAACTAACAGGCGAGGACCGTGCTGCTTTTTTACAGGGGCAGTGCACTAATTCGATTGTGGGGCAACCTGCTGGCGCAGCAGTCGAGGCATGCGTGCTCACTGCTCAGGGCCGTGTGGTTGACCTCATAACGGTGTGTGTGGGGTTCGATTGTCTTCGTGTCGTGGCCTCTGCTCCTAGAGTGCAGACCTTAGCAAGCCTCTTTGAGAAGCACATTTTCCCGATGGATCGCGTGTCCCTTGACGTCAAAGACTTGGCAGTCTTTAGCCTTTTAGGGCCTGATACTTTGAAAGCGGCTGAGTTGGCCATTGCAAATGTATTGATCGACTCAGGCGATGGAAGTGGTGTTGATGCATTGAAAACAATGGAACTTGACGCGGAGTCCTTAGAAGCCGCTGGGATCACGATGGTGCCTGGTTCAGGTCTAGCTGGAGCTGCCAAAGCCACCAATGGCGCCACCCTTCTAGTGCCCAAACCATTAGCCAGCGCTGTATGGCGTGTGTTATCATCGGCACCTTCCGTGAGTTTCGCTACGGCAGATCCAGGTGCTTGGACGGCAGCGCGTGTGAGCGCCGGCCGCCCAGAAGCCGACGCGGAGTTTGAAGCAGCACTTCACTTTCCGCCAACTCAACCCTCGTCACCGACAAAAGAGGGCGACGAGCCAGCTGTAGCTGACAAGCCAAAGATGAAAAAGAACGCAGGGTGTTTGCCACTTGAGCTTGGCCTCTTTCACACGGTGGACTTCAACAAGGGATGCTACATGGGTCAAGAAACAGTGGCGAAAGTTGCGAAACAGGACGCTGTGCGTCGAGAACTCTGGGGACTGGCTTGGGATGATGCTAAAAAAGAGAAGGAAGATCTTAGAAGTCATGGCATTGCTGCCGGCAGCCGCGTTTATTTGCTCCCTGACGCAGATAGCAACGACAGCAAAGACATATTAGTGGGCACGGTGACGTCAGTGGCACCGGCAATCAATGCAGCCGCTGGTACTCCATCGAGTGGCGCCAGAGCGCTGGCACTTATGAAACGCTCGTCTGCCCACGAGGGCCAGCGCGTTCGTGTGTTACAGCCGCCTTTGGAGCAGCGTGGGAACGGCGACGAGCTTGCTTCGGCTTCTCCGAGTGTTGGCCCTGGGTGGGTGGCACGGCTTGTGGACTTGCCTTACTCCAGCCGCTCTCTTTTGGAAGCAGCCTCGCCGCCCGTACAACCGTCCGTTGCCGCCGTCTCTTCGACCTCCGAGCCACAAAAGAGGAGCACCGCAGCCATCCCTGGTGTGGACCAGTCTGGAACAAATACTGCCGCTGCTGATGCCGCCGCCGATGCCGCTGCTGGCGATGCGGAGCGCAAACGTGCCAAGATCGCTGCCATGGAGGCAAAACTTGCAGCATTCAAGCAAAAGAAGAGTGGTCCTGCTTCACCTGCGAGTTCAAATCCCTCTCCAAATGCTGCATCAGCTGTTGAAGCGTCCGAAGAAGACGCGAAAGCTTCAGAAGCAGCACGAAAAGCAGCGAAGTTGGCAGCCAACAAGGCGAAATTGGATGCCATGAATGCCCGTAAAAAAGGCCAACAGTCATAAGGGAATTGATGCGCTGTAGTTTTCCCGTTTCCCGTTTGATTCTTAGGTATGGCAAAAATAAAGAGGGACTTTGGAGAAGCAGCAGTAGTAGTAGCCCCCTCCTGCCTCCTCTGCGGATGGGAATTCTGCCTTTGAGCAAAGATCTCTTGGCACGAATAAGACGGCGGCCCATCACTTCCATGGTCAATCATGCGTATGTAGCTGATCAGCTCTTGTTTCGGATCGAGCTGCGCTGTATTTCCTTTCTGCGTGTCACTCTCGACACAACCCCATCCCCGAAGGGCTTTGGGCTATGTGCTTGAACGCTGGAATGATGGAATTCGAGGGTGAGCTAAAATCCTTACACAGGCCCTAAGAGGTCCGGCTTGTTACTTGTAGCCGCCCAATTCGAAGCCGATTCCGGGCCTTTGGGGTCCTTGTTAGAATTTGGTGTAGTACACAGCACACAGTACACTATACTATACTCTCCCGTAAATGTTATATCAGCTGTTTACCGAAACAGCTACGTATTCAAACGGCTACGGCCGTATTTTCCAGGAATCGGAATGAATATGAACAGAATCAAATTACCAGAGAGCTCTAGGTTCTGTGCTGCGTGCTGCGGGAAGCAAGAGCAAGTGTTAGTCTGAGCTGTGTCCTGTGCCTGTGCCCTTCCTATACCCTGTAGTCTGTAGTCGTCTGTAGTCTGTCTCGTCTGTCTGTCTGGCATGAATTCATTCAATCCCCCCATTTCTGCACCAATCAGCTTATCTTTAGAAATCTTGCAGCTTGCTTTCGTTCTGCCCGCACCTGGTGAAGTCTTTAGCCACCTTGCCTGATCTCGGATACGCCCAGGATGCAGTCCATGGAGCCTATCGACAACGACAAGGTTGTGAATAGCACTGCTGCTATAACAATATGCACCCCTTCAGCAAAAAATTCGAATGTCTACGCAGCGCCTTACCCATGATTTAGTTTGGGCCGAGACCGGAGTTTGACCATAGCTCGTGTCAAGGAATTCGCATCAACTTCTTTGTTGAGAATGCATCCTTTGATCTCTCATGCTCTGACCTCTTAGCACATCGCGACCTAATTCGGTCTCGTATCCTTGTTTGCGTATGCGATTTGCGTTGGCTAATTAATTTCAAATATATTCAACGATTTGTTACCCCTTTGGCTGTGTGTATAGTACATGCCGATGGTTGATGAGGACTACAGCGAACCATCACCACCAAAGTGCTTCAAAATGCGCCGCCGCTGCTGCGGTCGCTTTTACTGCACACTCTGGTGCTTTCGCCGTAAGACCGACCGGCTAAACTTTGCAGTGCTGGTGATTGGCGTGGTGAGTTGCCCCTTCTTGAACCTGTCGAACGGAGATGCTTCTTGTGAGGTTTATGGAAGCTATACTTGCTGGGGCCTAAGTTATCTTTAACTGTTGATTTAGCAAAGCACAGCGCCGACATAGTTATACTTCTTTTGGCATTGAGCGAGATTCGCTATACTCTTGACGTAGTTTACGATCTACTCGCGTGTTCACAGGTGGGTTTAGCGCTCGCGTTCATCATTCCCGCCCTTCTCAACCTGCTCTTGAAACAAGCTGTCACAGAAGGGATTACGCTAGGGTCGGAGAGTGCAAGTGGCTACGCTGGCTGGCAGGTTGCGGATCAGCCGCAGTCCAAGGACGACCCTGTCATTCACTATGACCTCTAGTAAGTTCCATACTTCCTCTCTCTCTTTCTCTAGCTTTTCTTTTCCCCTCTCTCTAATTTCGTATCGTGCAGACGTAAAGCAACCAAGTACAAAAAACGCGCACACGTGTCACGCTCGCTACAGTATACATTAGAGCTTCTGCGTGCTACACCTTGCTACCACGTGCACGATTATATGGTCTGGACGCAACACTTGAGCTCCTCGAGCGCCAATTATGTGGTCCTCTTTTCTTTTCCTTTACCCCGTTCTGTTCTAACTCTCCTCCTACCCCCTTCCCCCGCCCTCGTATTGTGAATTGTAATGCATGTGGCCCATCATCAGCCTGTTCGACGTAGTGAACGCGAACGAAGTGGTCTGCAACGGCGATGGTGGGCCTTATGAGCGGCGCTCCGCCGGCAGCCAGGAACCTTTGCCCGAGTGCCCGGGCGCATCACCTGAGCTCGTCGAGCGGGGGCCTTACGCGTACAATAAGGTATATCCAACTTCTGCTCAATGGCCCCCTCCTCTATTTCCCTTTTTCTTCTCACGTATGCGCCTTCAATTCTTTTCCCTTACGCGCACAGCTTTACAGCTTTCTCACATCAGCATCTTATTGGCTTTAAATTACAATAGCACTTACCTTTTGACACTGTGCTTCACCTCAGCTCATCGGTACATCTAAGCACCTCACATTCTTTGCCCACCGCCACCATCACCTTTGCACAGTTGTGGCGGCGCTTCGACGTGGAGTGGTCTTCGGACGGGTCCCAGCTCAGCTACGAAGAGCAAACTTACTACGCGTGGGACCAAGCACGAGCAGGGCCTGGCCTCAGCCCCCAGGACGTGATTACCCAGCCCTCCCTTGCCGCCAACGTGGTGAAGAACTTGCTTCAAGACTTTGCGTCTGGCACTGCGGGCACTGCGGGCGCTTCTAGCGCTGCTGCTGGAAATAGGTCAAAGGAGGATGGCAACAGGCGTACAACGACGGCCGAAGAAGGAACAGAAGGAGGCAGTCCAGCAGCGTTACTGCGCGCCGGAGTAGCACGAGCTGCTGCAGCGGTGCGGGCAGGGAAGATTCCGTCGGACATCTCGTCTTCTGCTCCCTTCAGAAGTGACAGTGCTGCCAACGGCGAGGATGAAGAAGAGGTGTCTCGCTACGGTAGCAGTGGCCGAGGGAATCGGGGCAGCAGCAAGAAGGATGACGTCATCAGACAACGGGCAGAAGACGGCGCTCGGGCCATTGAAAATTTGGGAGCTGCCGTGATCGCCGCTTTTGAAGCTTCCAACGGACAAATACTAGCAACTAGCGACAGCAGCAACAGTGGCAGTAGCAGCAGCAGTGCGAGCACTAGTCCTTCTGAAGGAAGTGCAAGTAGTGAAAGTGACGGCGGGAGTGAAGACAGCAACGTGTTTGGCGGTGATGGGTGGCGCTTACTCCTCAAATTGCTCATGTGCGCCGCGCCGCCTGCGGGCGACTCGCCTTTTCACTCGAGGTGTGTGTGCGCATATCTTGGATGTGTGCATGAGCGCGAGTGCCCTCTTTCATAACGAAGCAAGCTATTTTTGCTTTTGTTTGTCCCTGTAATGTGGAACTCTGAGATTGCTTACACCTGCATGATTCAAATTGAGGGTCTAAACATGTTTTGCACAGAAGTTTCATTTCAAGCAAGTGCTTTCTCATCGTGTTTCTTGTGTGTGCTTGCGTGCCTACTTACACAGGCCGATGCATGACTTGTACTGGGGCTACTGGGGCGATCCTCTCATGTCGTTGCTGGCTGCTGCCATCTCCGCCTCGGGTACTCCTTATCAGGTAAATGCACCATCACCCTTATATATGTATTTTTTTTCTCCTTTTAGCTGCGTAATTTTTCCGCCCTGCCTTGTTTTCTCGTCTCGTCTCTTCACTTTTCTTGGTTTTATGGGCTTCGCAGTCCTACCTCCCCGGCTTCGCCACCAATTACACGACGGAAGACGACGCACGGAGGCGAAGCAACGGCCCTACTGTCATTGACACCGGCACCAAGGACGTCAGCGACATTCACAACTAGTACGTGGTCGAAACGATCTTGTGTTTTCATTTTGTTTGGATTCTTCGCATTTTGTGCTTCTTCTGCTATTTCGTTTACTTGAACAGTGCACGAAAAAAAATAAACGTTCTTTTCTCCCTGTCGCAACGATGACTTTTTTCCCGCTACTTCCCTCTTCACCTTTCTCTCTCCACTTGCCGCTTCACTGCTTTCTTACCGCTCTTCATTCTCATCGTCATCTCTTGCAGCGTTGCTTACGAAGGCATGTCGGAGCTTTGGGTCTGCTTAGCCCCCGACACCACCACTGGGAGCGAAAGCGACCAAATTGTGGCCGTGTGCCCTCCCTTTGACCAGAGCTGGTCTCAAGACGAAGCCGAAGCCAACGGCTATGTTGTGCCGTGGTTGGACCCCTCGAAGGTTTGCGTACCATACGTAAAGGAAGGGAGACATAAATTGATGCAGATACCAAAGAGTTTCTTCTCTTTGCATTTGTTTGTTATGTTTTGAATTGTCTTCTTTCTTTTCGAACTTTCCTTCCTGATTCAAGTGTTCGTCTGCCAACCTCTATGTTATTCCAACCAATCGATGTATTCTATTCTACTTTACAGGTGCCCATTACGGGCTTCAACGACGCGTCCAACTTTGCGCCATTCCACGGTCCACCGGTTCCAGGCGCTCCCTTGCCGAAAGGCTGGCAGAAAGAACAGCGGAAGGTGAGTTGGAAGAGCTAAGCAGAAGGAGTCGAGGGAGAAGTAGGAGAAGGCAATCGGGGAGTAATTGAGTTTGAAATACTTCAAAAAAAATCAAAAGAACAGGGGTTTGTGTGCATTTTGTTTTAAAATGAAGGCTTTACATTCACACTTTCCCTATTCCTACTTGTGATTATACAGGTGTTTATCAGTGACATTTACCGGTCGTTGCTCCTCAACCATTCGTCCACTTACGAGTGGCGGGACATCACCCTGAGCCGTCTGCAGCTCCGGCTCGACGATCTCGAAACTGCCAACTGCTCGTGGGCTTGGCCTGGCGACGGAAAGCACTGCAACGAGGTAGGCACGTGCTTGTGTGTGCTTGCTTTTGTGGATGTTCGGTGAGCTGTGGTCTAATATATACCTGCACTGGCCACCGTGTTGTTCCTACGCTCGTCTTTCATTTCATTATCTCGCTTGATATCATGCTTGGTAGGCTTTTGACTTACTAGTAGCTAGGTGATTGATTGATGTACTCATTCTTCAAATCAATTCTATTCTGTTCTATGGCGCAGGCCAACGCCGGATACGACAGTTTCGGGCCTTCAGGACTATTGAACATGAGCCATCTGTCAGGAGGCGCGGAAATCTTTGCGAGCAAGCCTCATTTCTTGGACGGCCACCCTTGGTGAGTTCGAAATAAAAATAAAGACATAGGAGTTGAATAGAATTTTTTTGGAAGTGACGGAAGTCGAAGGGAAGGAATAAATGGCGCGATTCACTAAATGTAAACCTAAAATTATTCTAATAAAACACTTCTCAGGCTGGTGTCGCAATTTAAAGGCGCGCTCAAACCCAACGCAGAGATTCACGACACATACATTGACATCGAACCATTGACAGGAGCGCCTTTTCGGATTGCCGAGCGCCTTCAAATCAATATGGTATGGAAATGAATTACTTTGTTTTCATTCATATCGCAAACAAATACTTGTTCGGTTCCCATCGAAGTTCGAGCTGAGCATTTCGTTTTCGCATTGATGCAAAGAAAATGAACCTGGACCCTTTGATTTTGACCGTAAATGTCCATTCTTTTCACCCTACCATCAAGGTGGTGGGCGACTGGGCCCTTCCCGCTGCTCCCTTGTACGACTATTACGGCTGGGACCCGGCGGTCGAGCACGATAAAGCCGCGGCAGGACTTCAATTGGCGTGGGTAGCAGTGCGCAAAGCAGCCATAGCTGGCGCGGAGGTAAACGTTTGGTGGCCTTAATTAAACCTCTTGTGCTGCTGCTTCAAGTGTCCTTTCGAATAAGCTTTTGGGCTTGGCGTCGTCTCAGAGGTTGCCTTCTATATTGTTATGATCTTACGTTCGAGCTGAACTTATTTGAATTGTTCTCTCGCGTTTGTTTCTTCTGGTGCTTTCTTGTTCTATTTCCATTCCCTTGTCGCTAGGCTGCCATTTCAAACGCTCTCTTCGGTGACGATGGCATTTGCCCGACTGCAGCTCAGAAGCATTTTGAGACCTGTTTGGATCACGTTGAGACCATTGGAAAGGTGGGCTGTGTGTGTATGCTGGCTTAGCAAAAACTCTTTACTTATTCTTGTCCTGACTTCCAATTAGATTTTCATGTATATTCCTCGTAACTTTATTTCGTCACTCTAGATATAGTGTAAGCAACTTAGAGCGCCTAACACTCAGCATTGGATGTGTGCCGTATGCATAGGTGATTTTGAACGCCACCAAAGAGTTCTGTTCGCACGTCCAGCCCACGATGCCCCCCTCGCCTCTGCCCTCAGCCGCGCCGTCTGCCTTGCCATCGATGTCGCCTTCGAGTGCTGCTGCTGCGGCTTCTACTCCTGCTACTAATTCGGCCAATGATGCTGCTTCTGTGCTCAGTGCCGACTCATCGAATGGGCGTCGCCAGGCCGTGTTGCATGGAAGTTCCGGTGGTTCCACGTATGAGGTGTGCCAAGCAGCTGACGCAGCTTACGAGCAGTACTTAGCCGATGGACAAGTGCGCCAAGGCCTGGAGAACTTGCACGAGTACTGCTTGGACAACGATTGCGAAGCTTTGGAAGCCGATGCGCGATCCGCGGTCAAGCAGCTCTTCGAAGACAATTGCTGGGATGCTAACGATGACGATGAGAACAGTATTGAGGGTACGGTGTTGTGCGACGCCGCAAAAGCCGTCGCCAATGGCGCGGCCTCAGTGTTGAAAGGGGTCGCTACTTTCTGCCAAGGCGGGCCCTGCGAGCTCATCGCCGCCCTTGAACACATTCACCAACCTCCCTGTGTGGCGCTAGCAAACCGCCGCCAGAAACACGTGGCGTTAAACCACAGCATGTGCTCTCAATTGGACGCGTTTACCACGGCGTTGATCGAAGAGCAGTGCCGCCCCGGCCGCAATTGGACCAACCCCACCCCTGTAGGTCCAGATCCGATCTTTGAGGAGTCCATTTGCAAGATTGTTCACGAAATGGTTTTAGAAAACGACTTTGACGACGACGCCAAGCCGCAGTGGTCGAACTGGGAGATCGACTTCCATCATGGAGTGTTTTGGAAGAAAGCAGATGCATACTGCTCCAAGAATTTGAAGCAAAAAGGAGAGTGCAACGTGGTTGCTCAGAAAGCTCAGAAAGAAATTCTAGCCTACTGCCCCAACGCGAGTTTTGCTAACGGCGGCAACAGCGCACACCATGCACTGGACTATGACAGAAGAAGTAGCAATGGAGAAGGTGGTACCCAAATGCGCGCGATCTTTGATGGCAGCATCAGCACATCCACTCTGTGCGCCGCTGCCGAGTTCATCAACCAAAACTGGGAATCCATTGACGGAGTTTTGGTCAAGAGCGAGGCCGCTTACCGAGCAGTGTGCAACGAGTCAGCGAGCATTTGCGATGTGAAAGCCATCGCCGACGTGCGCGCTAATATAACGTCGAAAGCACTGGCCTTTTGCAACGCCACGAGCTTCAACTTATCAGCCGCTTTTGCGGACGACGATAAGAATGGTAACGACGACAACGACGATGCGGTCAAAAATCACCATCATTGGGCTCGCCTCGCCGCACAATGTCCTAATTTGATAGCGAAAGCGCAAAGTGCGGTGACATCATACTGTGACCATTCGGCCCCTTTTGAATGCGCGGTCGTGTCGTCGATTCCGTGGGGTGAGGTACCCTTTGACGATGACGGTGGCCCTGTGCTATCGTTCTTGGTAGACTCCGTCGTACCCAAGGTAAGGATAAGGCACGCACTCGCACACACAAATAGTTTTTATAACTTCATTCTGCGATCATATTTTGGATTTTTTAATTAAACAAGAGCTCGATACTTTTGTCGTGTCTTTTTGTTACAACGCTGTGAATAAAATAATGGCCTTAAATTATTTGGACTGTGGCGTATGTGTTTGCATGTGTGTGGTTTATGTGCGCGCTCTATGCTATAGATTCACAATCTCACTGCGGCCCTTCGTGAAAAGTGCCTTGGGCCTTCTTCGAATGGCAACAACAGTAACAATGATGGAGACAGTGTGCCTGCATGGCGAGAAGAAGCGTGCGCGAACTTGAATGCTTTAGTTGTAGACGAACTGTCGTTTGCCTTCAAAGCAGCAGTCGAAGCCCTCGATGAGCTTTTGCCGGCCTTCAATTTGTCCTCCGTGGTACGTGTGTGAGTGGTCACTTTTGCATCCAATCAGGCTGAATCAGGCTGAAATGGATCGAATGAAAGGCGTGCTTCGTGTGCATCTTCACATATACTGAAAAAATAACGAATCAAAAGACAGACGAGAGAACGCTTTCAAATGCATGAAGCTTTTTTTGTCGTGTATTTTCGTAAACCTATTTTCTCTTTATTTGTTTTTTTTTAATCAGGTGGCCAGTGCAGGAGATTGGCTGACGTGTTCGTTGGGCGAAAGCCAATGGAACGATTTCCCCACCAACGGTGCTCCGGGGTACTTTGTGCCACTGTCTTGGGCTAACGAATGGATGGACTTGCCGGAATCGTTTACGGACGGATTTACCGACGAGGTATTGATGGTTGGCGGGGAAGATAGGGATGGCTCATTGATTTTTGCATTCGGCGTACGTGCGAGTTTATTCTTCACAAAACTAGTTTTTACTGATTCACGTGTCTCTCGCTTTCTTCTTGTCAATTGTATTCACTCAGGTGGTGTCGGTGCAATTGGTGGGTGCCTCGGCGTATTTTTGGTGCTTGGTGCTGGCTGTGGTGTGTATCTTGATGGCAGCTTTGAGCGTGCTCGCACGCCACTTGACCCGAGCGGACTACCAAGATGAGGTTTGTCCTGTTTATCTATTACTTCATTCGGTTTCATAATATCTTTTCTCTCTCTTCCTATTCATCTCGAGCGCTTGTCTTTACGAAGGAATGCCCCAAAATGCTGTAAATTGAAAACTTGCCTGCATGCGTGTACTTCTTTAGTGCTTCAACGCTTTGGTGTGCGGTGTTTACGTCTCCTTTTTTTTCCTTGTCGTCGTTGTCTTGGCCCACGTGTACTGCAGGAGCGATTGCTGAACCGTGAATTAGTTGCGCGCAAAGATCAGCCCTCGCTCTTCGCCGGCACTGGCCTAGTACCCGAGCATGCGTTGCATTTGAGTGGCGGCTTACTCGACTACCAGGACCTCGGCCACAACGACCAGTTCATGGCACAAGCCATGTTTGACCTTGACAGCAACCCAGACCTCGATTACGACGCCAGCGCAGGACACAACAACAGTTCAAGCGGCGGCGGCGGCGCTTCTGGTAGTGGCGGCGGCAGTAATGCTGTTGAGGAGAGTTCAGGAGCATCGAACGGCTCTGGCGGAGGTGGTGGCTTCTTCTCGTTTGGCAAGAAGAAAAAGAATGTGTCTTTTGGGCGTCAAAATGACCCCAAATCGAGCGCGTGGGTGTAAAATTATGGAAACTCTGCAGCTTTAACAACTCCAGACCCCCAGTTCGTATATGTCCATGTCTGTTTGTCATATATGATTAACTCCCGTGAAGACGCATGCTGTGTATCGTTTGGCATGAGCGCCTGAACCTTCATGACTTGCGCGCAACGCACGCGCGTGCACTTCTGCCCGCAGCACTGGCTTCTGTGTCATCTGGGTTTGTATTAGTTCGAGTTCGAGTTCATGCCGGCGTTTAGGAATAGGTTTTAGTGATATATTTTTCCTACTACATGCTTGTGGATAAATTATTTCGGTGGACTTCTTGTTGAGCGCGAGTAAGGGCATTTCGAAGGATTTAGATGAGATCAGATGAGTGGATCGCCATTGCCAAGGACAGGTCGAAGTGGAGACAGCTGACTCGCTCCATTCCCAAACCTCCTGATGCCTGATGGCTGAAGGACACCTCGAGAGTAAATGATTACAATTTCATTACGCAAAAGGACACTCAGCCCAGTCAGACTTGTTCTGTAGGTTACATTTTTCTGTTGCTATTTGCCACAGTGGTGTTTCTTTGTATTTTTGGGGAGTATTAACTAGACTAGACTAGACTTCTTGTTGTACACTGCTTATGATTAATTGAAGAGGCGATTGGCATGCATATAGCAGACAGCTGAAAAGCTCATGCCCAAATGCAAAAAAAGAGAGGAATGTGAACTATTGAGCACCCTGCTCCCGGAACCCCCGTATTTTACTTCTTGGGCAAATTTTGGCAGACCGAATACCGGCAGCCGTTCCAGATCCACACATTGGCAGCCCATTTCGTGCCGTTGAGCACTGGGCAGCCGCCGTGTAAGCTGAGTGGGTCGAGGGTACCATCCGGCTCCTGCAGCGATGATGAGAATGAGTGCGCGCATGCACAGGTAGAAACCCCCAAAAAATAATATTGAATGTATTTGAACGGGGATGATAATAAATTTAGAAATTATTGAAAGTAGATTTGCCCAAAAAATAGAGGCCTGGCAATATGGGCCATGTGACCTCACCTGAGAGTAAAACAAGAGCGCGTCGCCCTTTTTGGGGGGCACCGCAAAACGGCTCCCGCACTCCTGGGTCATTTTGGACTCCCAGCTGCTGACGTCACCCAACACCCCACTGGCCATCATTTCTTGACGTGCAGCTGCTGACGCTGCCTGGTGAGTTGCTTGCGACGGTGTGGGCTCAACTTTTGGAAACACGGTTTCGCCGCCCGCCTTGATTGTGAGAGGAAGAAGAACAACAACAACAAGATTCAAGTGCGAAAACGCAACGTACCTAGTCAGAACAAACGAAGCCAAAGCTAACACCACCCTCACCAATCGTTCTTCACCGAAGGAAAGCAAAGTTATTCCCTACCAAACTCTCATTCACTCTCCCCACTGTATTATCTCTCAAGGTACTACCATCTCTTTTCTCCTCTGTCCAACCACATCTACCCATGATTCCAACTTCCTCCTCCCAGTCTTTTACCTCCACGTCGCTCAGGTACAAAAACACCGTCGCAAATCGGTTGGTGCCGCCGTCGCGGGAGTCCCAGTTGTGGTCGGCAGAGGTTTTATACGCGAAATAATCCGTATGGGGCACGTAAGCTTGCTTGGGGGCGTACTTGAGCACTTGAATGCCGTCCGACTGGCCCTGTATTGTGCACACGAGCAAGTTTGAGGAAAAGGGCTGCGATCAAAGAAGCTAAACCAGATAACTAGCTGGTGGACAGGTGCCCATCGAGCGAAGTGTAAAACTTCGACACTATACGGAATTAAATAGAAGAAGAATCACGATAACGCAGAATTCAGATTAGACTCCGAGCAGCTAAAGCACACAACGAGTAAGTGAACAGCTATCCATTGAAGTTAATGAAAGAAACCAACAAATTCTCCCTCCTTCCTTCTCCCTTCCCATCCTAGACTCCTTTCTTCCTCTTCCATTGAACAACGCACCTCGAAGTACGGGTCAATTTTTGCGAGAGCAAAGGCACGGCGCTTAATAGCAGCGCTGGTGGGACTTGAGACGTCGAAGCCGTTCAGAGAGGTGCGCTTCGAGTTGGTAGAAGCTTCGCCACCTTCCGTCCACGATTTATGGCCCGTAGTGGAAGGCCGAAGCGCGTAAGGGTTCGCCTCCGTGTCCTGTGGAGTATGTAAATAATATATATATTGGGGGATGCATTGAGACACAGACTTGATTTGTTTTAAAGAGAAGAAAAGTTGACGAGACCTAAGAGGGTTAGATGCAAAACGGAGGCGAAACCGAGCTCAAAACAAGCTGAAGCCGCAAAACACTGACAAACTTTGACAATACCTGCGCAAAGTTCACAAGCGCTTCTGCTTCTTCGTCGCTTAAGAAATTGTGCACGTAAAACACTTTCGGGCTCGTGGTAAGGGTCTCCAGGGTCACTGGGTGGTCTTTACCACGGGGGTACGGCTTCAGGTCTGCAAGCTCCACCTGGTGGCCTACACCTCGCGGCGGCCATACGAAAGGCACGCCGCCGTCTCCGTCGCGCTCCAGAAGCCACTCGTTACCGTCGCTGCTGCTGCTAGCACCGTCACTGCTGCTGCTGCTAGGACCGTTGCCACTGTTGATAGCTAGCTTGTTGTTGCGCTTGCGGCGGCTTGTAGGCGTGTGTGGCGGGTCAAGCAGCACTTTAAGGACGTATCCGCGGGCATCCTTGTTGGCGAAGCCTGCATTAGCGACGGGGGCAGCTACTAAACCCACTTCACTTTTGGCGTGTGCAAGGAGAGCTGACCATGACTTGAGCGTTGCTCCCGTTGTAGCTTTCATAAATCGGCCTTTCGCTACTTTAGGCTCTGTCCATTGCTTAAACATTGCTTCGTTCAACCACAAAGTCCCATTTCGCGTCGCGCTCTCGTCTTCGTCGCTTCCTGCTCGAATGACACGCAGCCAGAGGCCAGGCGCATCAGCGTCGACAACAACCGCCTCTAATTCACTCTTGCCCCAATTTAGCACGTCTAGCGGCGATTGGGAAAAAACACCCAAGGCGATGGCAACGAGAAGCACCACGACGGCCAGTGACCACGAACGGTCAGAGCTCTTGGCAGCGCTTTTTTCAACCTTAGCCGTCGACGGGGGTCGTTTCTTTACCATACTAATGTGAAATACGCAGCTCTTGAAGCGGCTGAGACAATATTTGAATGGTGAAATAATTCAAGCTATGAACCAAGGCTACCACTACCTTGCGTGCAGGAAGTCAGTGACAAATATGGATTTGTTCGTGGCGACTCCTGCCTCAATTTCCTTCTACGTGAGCACAGTCCGTTGGCACAATAGGCGAGGGAACTAGCAATTTATTGCGTAGCGGCCTAGCTAGTGAAGCGAGCTCAGCGAAGATGTTGAAAGCCACTCTCCTCGTCGTGGTTGACCACAGAGTGTCTGTGGCTAAGTAGCTCTTCTGTACAGAGGCTTGATAGCTTGATTGATGTTGGCTCGTTGTTGGCTCATCTCGAAATCTCGACCAGTTCAGCGTTCACCGTTTAGCACGAGCAGAAAATATCCCCCTGTATTAGGGTTCACGCCAATCATATCAAGGCAAGCTCGGTTGAAAAGTTCAAAAGCCCCGCGCTCCACTGCTCGCTCCATGAGGAAGCGGCAACAAAGCCATCCATCCACCTGACTTAGCCTTTAAACAGCCTAGCTATTTTGAACAATTTATCGTGCTATTCATCTCACATGAGAAGTTAAAGTTATGAGCGTTTAGCCGGCCCATTCTCGCTCCTACTAAAACAGTGCCTGGTAGAAATGCTATACAACATTAGTGCCTACTCTAGCTAGTATTGTGAGGAACTCTGACTTACTACTGCATTAAACATGCTCCCGAATGCTAATCCTAAAGAGAAAGCAGTACTTTTTCATGCCAACGACTTTGACTACGATGAATTCGTCGCAGCGCAAGAAGATGGCCCGACGAGTAACTTGCCGGCTATGATGCCAACAGCGGAGGCTGAGGCGCTGCTAGCGCAAGCGGCAGGCGACGCCAACTGGGACGCTTTCTATCAGCGGGAAACTGATCCATACAAGCCGCGCCGGTATTTAACGGCCGAGTTTCCGGAGCTCCTGCAGACGGAAGTTGCAGATACCGTGCCCAAGAGCTGCACTGCACAATCATCTTTACCGCAATGGCTCCCAAAATGGCTGCGAGGGTTTGGAAATGAAGCCAGAACACATGAACAGTCAAATACCCGTGCTCCGTTGCTTTTGGACGTTGGTTGCGGCTACGGAAGTGCTCTCCTACCTCTGCTCAAGGTTTGTTTATGACGCTCAATAAATGTTTGAACTGTGCATTCTTCAACTTCAGATGATTTATTCTATGGTGATCGTTCGGATAGAACTTTTTTTACTCTACTTTCACATGGTGATGTACCGTTGCTGGCTGTATCGCTCTGCTATGTCAATATGTTTAATCCATTCCCCCCCCTACACACCTCAGGAGAACAAGCACCTTCGAGCAGTAGCGTGCGACCTCTCTGCTACAGCCATCGGACTCCTGAAGACTTCGCTCAAAAGTGCACCATCCTTTGAGACACGCGTTCGGGCGCGCGCATGGGACATCACTCAAGGCCCTCCGTCTGAACTTTTGCCGCCTTCGTCTCTCTGTACCACCACCGAGAATGGCTCGAATGAAACTGCAGCTGAGAACAGTGGCAACAGCACAGCGGCGGAAACAGCGGATTTGGCACTGTTGGTGTTTACGCTAAGCGCGGTAATTGGGCCAAAGCGAAAGGCGTCTATGATATGCAAAGGAAGGCTAGGTCGAAATATTTACGGTGGAAATTTATCACATTAGTATTGATCTATTTAGGTTCCTCACCTTTTTCTTGTTCGTTGCTTCCTTCAACCCGTCCCCAGATTCTAGTTTACTCACCTTCTCAACGCTCCCTTCCTGGTTTTGATTTTCGTTGACTCCAGGTTAACCCTGCCCTCCACGTGTCAGTGCTGAAAAGCTTAGCTGGCGTACTGACTCCGGGTACAGGGATCATTTGTTTTCGGGACAGAGCGCGCTATGACAAGACCATGCTTCGCTCCAAGCGCCGAATCGGTGACTCGACCTACGCGCGCGACGACGGCACGTTAGCGCATTACTTCACCACTGAAGAGGTTAACACACACACACATGTAACACTCACTAAAGCAGTTCAACTGGTCGCGATTTGTAGTTTCTTTTGAACACAATTTTTATCCCTTTTGTGTTATCATTTTTCTTGTGTCCTTCGTATTTGTTTCGGCTTTACCAGATAACAGCCTTGGCTGCAGCAGCAGGACTTGAACTTCTAGGGTCAGCCGAGTACTGTACGGTGTGTATACTAATATGGTTTTAGCCACCAAAATAAAAGTCATCTCCTCAGTTGCGTATTTCACGTCTCTGCCTAAATTCCTGCACGTTGCTACCGATGGACTTATTTTGCCTTCCTCTTTTCGTGCTTTATTCATGTTTCACTTTATTGCCGTTAGGTGCGCCAACCCAACCGTCGCAAGGGCACAGTCATGAACAGTTGTTATGTGCACGCAAAAATGCGCAGGCCCCACGCCACTGCCGCCGCTGCTGCTGAGCCTCCATCTCATGAAATAAATTCATCTTCTCCTCCAGGCCCTGAACCTACTACTAAAAACTCCAACAGCGCCAGCGCCAGCGGCAGCGGCAGCGGCAGCGGCAACTCAGCGGCCGGAGGGGACAACACAGAGAAAGCGAAATCCTCGGTCATGGGAGCAAGAGCGACTCCGCCCTGGGCATTTGGGCTCTTCACTGTGGTGCTCGCAGCTGCATCGGCAGCTCTCACAGTAAATATGATGCGGAAGCAACGCACCCGGTTCTAATTTTGACGTCTCCGACGTGGATGTCTGTTATTTCTGCTTCTTCTTGCTGCCGTGCCACCTCCCAGTTGATCAATTATCGTATTCCAGTGCAGTTCAGCTTCGCGAGCGATTAAGCACCATCGCAATAAGAAAGATAAAAGCCAGAACCCCCTGATTGTTACAAATGCACTTCTGAAATAGAGACTGGATACGAAGCAGAAAAGAATGAATCTCAATTCTGATCAATGTGGCTGGTGGTCTGGTGGCCTGATCTGAGGATGCTGATTGGTCGAAAAATGATCCGCTTTGAAGTTTCAGCGAACTGCTGTGACATCGAACTGAAGTGCAAAAGCTACGCCGCTACACCGTTTTGGCTCAGTCCTCAGAGCAAGGTTGCTCAGAGCACCTACCAGGACCAGACTCAAATAACCAACAAAAAAAAACCAACAAAAATGCCTCATTCGTGGCAAAATCTATTACTACTAGGCCTAGTGCCATGTGCTTCAGGTTGGTCGCTTCGGCAACCATCCGTCTTATTACGGAAATACTCTCATGCTGCTGTGGTCAGGGATCCGACACCTATCGGTACAGTATCGAAGTGTGAGGGAATGCAACCTAGAAGGCGAGTAGCCTTGAAAGCTGTGCAACAAGGGTGGGGCAGTCTGCCCGAGGACATTGACGGCTGCAGCTACTGGTGGACTGAGACCGACGATGAGGTTCGAACAATTGATTGCTTGATTGCTACAGTAGCCACGTCGAAAGATTCCAATCCTACATATCAGGATTGCTTGATTGCTACAGTAGCCACGTCGAAAGATTCCAATCCTAGACATTCAATACAACGATTGCTATGAGTATTAGTTTATGTATATTTTTTCATGGTCCATTCCTCACTCGTTTGAATAGATTATGGTGCGGTTACCAGTTCCTGAGGGCACTCGGGCCAAGGATGTATCCATGCAACTCACCTCAAAGCGAGTGAAGCTCACTCTCAGCAGCGGCGGCAGTGAAACCATGTTGCTCGAGGGAGAGCTCCGCGGCAAAGTGGAAGTGGATGGTTCTTATTGGTCCATTGAAGATTTACCTCCAGGCTGTAAACCGACCAGACCTGAGCCTGAAGTAAGTGACAGCGAAGGAGCGGACAACCTCGGTGACGGCATGGACGGCTCTGATAGCAGCAGCGGTGGCAATAGCGACAGCAGTAGTGAAAGTGATAGCAATGCTAGTGGTGAAAGTAGCCCACCACCGGACACACGGCGGTTTGGAGATGGCGGAGGGCGCACCGTGGTGCTCACGATGGAGAAGAAAGAAGGCGGCGAATTTGACCCAGAAGATTGGATGGGCGTCGTGCTCGACGTTCGCGAGAATCAAGCGGTGTCGTCTTACGAGTTGCCAGAAAGGGAAGAATTCGACATTGACGAGTACATCGAATCCATGGGCGGCTACAACGAGAGCCTGGTGGACAAGACGATGTTTTCCGACATTTCTAAGAATTTGGCGAACGATTTGATGAAAAGCGGCCTGTTGAAGGATGGGGATGCCAACATGACGGACGTGCCGCCTGACACCGAAGCTCAAGTGGTTGATAGCCAAGTTGCTATGGACGAAGGAGAAGAAGACATTGCTGCTATTGACGACGTAGCACCTGCGGCACCTAGCAACCCAGCAAATAAAGCTGGAAAGAGTCTCACGGTTGCGGCACTCAAAGCTGAACTTTCTGCTCTTGGCCTTCCAGTCAGCGGCAACAAAGCAGCGTTGGCGGAACGTTTAGCCAGCGCCCAGGGCGATGCCGATTCAACGGTGGAGTAGATGATCGCTATTGGGCTGTTATTATTGTTGAGAAATATGATGACTAAAAGATCACTATCGGGCTGTGAACTGTTATCAATATTCAACATCAACCCGAAACTTATAACAATTACCAATTCCCACTGCAATAATCATGCCATATATAATTTCCATCAAAACCACACCAATAAATCATAAATCATATGGTGAATGATTTAGACAGCTAGATAGTGATTTGGATAAGTGGTTGCAATTAATAGAGCCGCTGTGAAATAATCGATACATCGAAAAAACTACTTCAGTCGGATACATAATTTTGCGCCTGAGCGACAAAGCGCAAAGCGGCATGATGTGAGCAATTCCACGTAAGTGAGGTGTCTCTGCCCCTGCTTCAAAATCTCTACTCATAACGTATAGGGCAATCTTCGTCCGAACTAATTCCTCTCTCGCTACACTCGGCGTTGAAGTGCGCAACAGCGTGTTCGTACACTTCACTGTCAGCGGCGTCTTGGAACGCGCTTCCCAATTCAGCCGGGTCGTATCCTCGTGGCTGTTTGGTCACTAACTTCACACTGTCCTCCTCCAGCGTAGATTGTAAGGTGCCCGGGGTGATGGACGCAAGCTGCTCTGAGAACACGAACCGCTCACCAGTCATGATGTGGTTGAAGAGGCACATCGGCTTCCGCCACTCGGATTGAATGCCAACGAACAAAAACCGGTCCAGCCGTTGCTTGGCTGCGCTGACAAACACTGGCGGAATCTCCGAGATGCGTAGGGGCGACGTTGAAAACTTGGACAGGGACATTTTTTGGTGCGGCTGCTACCACGAAAAAGCGTCCTGCTTGGTCGTCACCGTTGACCCTTGTTTTTGCAGACCCATGGACCAACACCCGTAGCCGAGAATCATGCGGGTCATGCAGCCTGTTGGGGCCACAATAAGGAAACCGGCGTGAATTTGCCTAGAGGTGCACACTGACTCTCCTAGGGTTAAACATTACCAGAGCGCTGTTTATTCATACAAATTTTCCAGTCTACGTATATTTACCAGTTAAGCCAGCAACGTAGCTTGGCTTTTGGTTGTTTTTCTTGATTGCAGTTTTGATGGCTTGATATTGCCACTTCGCCCAACCCCAATCCCAAAAACAGCAGAGTTTCTCTTGCCGAAGGTAGTAGTATGAGGTGAGCAGGGGCTGTGTTGGAACACGGACAATGGTGACTGTGTGCTTCAACTGGTCGTCGTCCCATGTCGTGTTCAATGCCTGGTGAACCCAGTCAAACACTCGCGTAGCATGCAGAGGGTAATTCCGAGTTGATACCTCGAAGCTAGTTCCCGTCTTTGGCACGTGCAGCCAAAACAGCGGAGTGCTCCTATTTCCAGGGGCACGGTGTGCTGCTTTAAGAAAAGTTTTTCGCTGTGGGCATCAGCGTTAGATGCACCGCCGCTAGTATTGCCAGAAGTTTTATTTGTGCCCGCCGCTGAGGCTGCTACATGAATTGGTCTCTTGCCCGCAGCATGAGGCGTACCTCTACTTGGGCTCTTCCTTTTAATTTGTATAACGCATAACACACATCCTAGAAGCTGTGCCCAAGCCAAGACTAAACACCAACGGTACCTTGGATTCGTTATAGATTTGTCCATGGGGAAAAATTCTTCTTCTGTAGTTGGTGCGAGTCGGTGGGTGGGTTGTGTGCTTGTGTGCGTTGTGGTTGTGTTGTGTACAGAGCTTCGCCACAGCTTCATAGCAGAGGTGCAGAGGCTCGTCGTTCGTCGCATGCAAATCATTCGACCTACTGCTAAATTATTACAAACTTGCTAGTTTACTAGGTTCTTTGATTTTTTGTACGAGAAGCCGAGAGCCGGGTTGTGTGGTCTTCGGGTCTTCAGATAAGTAAACGGAGTCATTTTCGTGCCGGGAGGCCAAGGGCAGTCAGTGCACTTATCCTTAATAGCGAGCTGAACGCGACAGCAACGCCTTGCGATAGCGCTTGGCCTTTCTGAAATTCAGCGGGTTCTGAGGAACCTTGTCGAACCGAAAGTATCAACCAGTCTCTTCCCTCAATCAGGTCAGTCTCCCGAAAGTTTGTGTCAAAGCCGTTCCGGAAGAAGCAGGAAAGGTCACGTGACAAGTGAACCGAGCGTTAAGGACATTGCACAGCTGTGTGGCATACTTAACAAGTTTCTTTGAAATTTTTATGATTTCATGTGCCCGTATGCAAAGCCACCAAGCCTGCTCATAGTTTGCGCTTCGGCCGTTCCTAACAATTGATCTTTAACATCCGGCAGGTCGGGCGCGCCGGGAGTCGCCCCAGCCACTACGGGGAATTCACAAGCGACTGCGGCCCGTGCCGCAGATTCCGTTGCAATGGGCTGCGGTAGTTCAACGCCCACCGGCTCTGAAGCTGGCGGCGCGGTGAGTGGTTGTTGTGCATGGAAGCTTCATGGAAGGAGAAGCGGGGGGGAAGTGGGCGTGGGTAATGTGCGAATTCGCAGATGTGCGACCTCTGCCTGCCGCATATTATTCTATTGAAAGGAGAGGGGCTACGATTCTAATTTTTTTGTTATGCTGGTCGAATAATCCGCACGTGCTGTATTCACACGCACGCAAACACATGTACACACACAGGCCGGCGTGGGTGCGACAGTCTCGCATGCGATGCGCCTAGGTGAAGATGGTGACGGCAGCAACAACACCATTGGGAACACTATCGGCAACTATGTGATTGACCAGTCTTCGCCGACCATTGACTCGGCCTCGAAGCCTGTAGCCGTCGTATATCCCAAACCGGAGTCGGTGCGTTGAGTAGAATATATACCAAGGCATATCTTTGCGCTAGTACGGACATTTTCCTCCTGCTCCCTTGTTGGTATTTGTGCAGGCAACAAACAAGTTCAGGTAACGAAAAGAAAAGAAAATAGTATGCCACGTGTGCATTCATTTCATCATTGATTCACCTACGCGCGCGAGTGACCTCATGATGTATTCCGCTGTTTCGTTCTATAGGTGCGGGAGGTGATTCGGGCCGCCCTCAAGAAGAACTTCATTTTTCAAGCCCTCGCGCCTAGCGACGTCGAGAAACTCGTCGACGTGTTTTCACCGCAGAGCTGTGCGGCGGGTGACAACGTGATTGTGCAGGGCGCGCCCGGCGACTACATGTGAGGAAATAACGGGAGGAAAGACATCGTAGGCCGTGGGATCAGACTGCGCGAACGTCCAACAGCCAACTTAGTTTTCCATATCAACTTTCACGTGGTTCCCTTGTTCCAAGTTTTTTCTTTTTCGTCGCTGCTCAAAGCCTATATTGTTTTATATACATGTGCGCGCACGCTACAGGTACGCCATTGAATCCGGTCGGTTTGACGTGTTCAAGAACAGCGAGGCGTCGGACGGCGCAGAAAGCAAGATCGCGGAAATGACCAACGGCCAAACTTTCGGCGAATTAGCGCTCCTCTATGGCGCGAAAAGAAGCGCAACGGTGAGAGTTCGTTTTGAGCGAAAGAGTACACCAGAAATGGCATGGAGAGTGTGGGACCCATCGTGCGAAGTACAACCGATGGGAATTGTTTTCCGCCGAGTGAGCATGTAGTAGCTTCGGTGCATTTCTCTTGCTTGCGCTCGTGCATCCCTTCATTCACGGGACCACAACCTTGACTCGTTTCTCTTGTTAACATCATCAAGGTGCGGTGTGTGGAGCCAGCGTCGCTTTGGGCGTTGGACCGTGCCACTTTCCGCCACTACCGGGCTAGCAACGAACGGCGGATGAAAACCATGGCGGTGGGGATCCTGGGGAAAGTGTCCCTTTTGAAAGATTTGGAGCCCGAGCAACTACGGAAAGCCACGGAAGGTGCGACCTCGCTGTGTGACCAGGAAGGAATGTGTGGCTGTGGGTTTTGAAGTAGGATTGTTTAATTTTTATGATTGCCTGCTTACTTGCACGGCCTTGTTTTTGATCTCTGATGTATACGATTTCCTTCCTCGGGCTCTCTCCCCCCCCCCCTATCAACCATCCTTCATCCTTCATCTCTCATATCTCTCTCATCTCTCGCTCTCTCTCATCCTCTGTTTACAGTGGCCCGCACCGAGGACCACCTTGAGGGTGACGTTATCATTCACAAGGGGGACATGGGCTCGACTTTTTACGTGATCCTCGAGGGGGTTGTCCTCATCACCGAAGCCAGTTTGGGGGATGGGGATGACGTCGGCGCCAGCGGCGACAGCATGTCTCCTGGTAAGCGACGCTGCTGTTGTTGTGCGAGAGCGGGTGTATTTAGGCTAGCACAAACGGCGTTCGGAGGAACATACTGTGCTATTCTCTAAGGATGAGCTCCTCTTTTAGTGTAGTTCGAAATCAAATTTCCCGATCTATGACACCACGCGGCCCCTATTCAGAAGGCGCATTGCCTCATGTTCCGCCTTCTTTCGTATTTATGCATTGGAATGTTCAGACAGTAGCATGGGCACCTCCTTGCCTGATCCCTCCGCTGGAGCTGCTGCTGCCGCTTCGGAGTCTCACCCAGTCGCCGCCAAAGCGCTGTCCAAGTCCTACTCCAAAGTGAAAGGGGGAATTCGCCTGAAAGCGGGGGAATGGTTCGGGGAAATTGCGCTCTTGAACGACGGGAAGCGCACCGCCAATGTGCTGGCGGATTCGTCGGTTCGACTCCTGGTGTTCGACCGCGACTCGTTTGAGCAGGTACGAGGGTGACTGTTGTGCACACTACTAGGCGCATGTCTTGAAGAATAGGAGGAAAGCGACTGATTGAAGAGATAGCTGTCGGACTTGAGACTTGAGACCATTGCTATCCGCTCTCTGATCTTCTGCTCATGATTGCATATATTCGCACACCTCACTGCCTGTCTTCGCGTGTGCACATGCATGTACTGCACTACATGTACTGCAACTAGGTGTTGGGGCCATTGCGGGATTTGTTGGACCGGAAAGCCAACATGCGCCTATTGGCGGGAGTGCCCCTCATCGCGAAACTGCCACTGAAAGAGCGAGAAGTCGCCTTCGACCTCTTTGCGACGGTAAATAAGACCAACAAAAAAAGGATACGTACTTGTGCTAGTATACTGCTGCTGCTTTGAGTGATCCTCGAAGGAACGATGCTCAGTCACGCACAATTCATTCATTTTAGTGCAAGCTCTATTGCGCGTCTCTCCTTCAACAAAATCCCGTCCTTGCACATACCATTGTGTGTCGTTGCGCAGGTGGCTTTTCAAGCGGGGCAAACCATCGTGAAAGAAGGCGACGTGGAGTCCAAGTTTTTCTTGATGCGGGCTGGCTCCGCTCTGGTGCACAGCAAGAGCGGTGGCGGCGAGGGCATTGCTTCGTCCTCCTCGTCGTCGTCTCCGACCAAGAAGAAGGCGGCCATCACGCCAGAGCCTTCGGGATCGCCACCTCCGATTGTGGCGAGACACTCGCCGAGGACCACGGCTGCAGCCTCCTCAGGCGCGAACATGCCGACAGGAGAGCCCATGGACTTAGACTTGACGCATTTAGGCAAACTGGTAGGTTCTAGCAACTGAGTACATGTGCACGCTCGAAACACACCCACGCCAAAGATACACGCCAATTACCCGCACATACTTAATTGCTCTCGCGCACTTCCTCTGCAATCGTTTTTCTCTCTTGTTGAATGGTTCTCGGACGAAGTCGCCAACTTCCTTAGACATTGTCTTCTTCTTTCATGCCATCGTGCACCTGTTAACAAATTCATGGTTGTTCCTGCATGCAGGTGAGAGAAATTAGCGCGGGGGACCATTTTGGGGAAGAAGCCTTACTCCAAAACCACCACCACGATGCCACCATCACTGCCAAGACGGACGTGTCCTGCTTTGTGCTGGAACGGCGGGATTTCGCTGCGGTGCGATATATTAGTAGACACTTATTATTGTGGTTCGAATTTCGATGTTGAGTTTGTGTCTTTGTTCTTCTTTCCGTTCATTTTCGGAATTGTTGCTTATGGAAACCCTGTGTCCTCATGCCTTGATATTTTCTTCTTTTGATAGCCTTGCTGCACTCCTTGGTAACACCAACCCACCTCAAATCCTAATCAACAGGTGGTTGCGGAGTACGAAGCAGCTGTCGCGGGTACAGAGGGGGGTCAATTGTCAGCACTGAAAGCAGAAGCGACGCAGCAAGCTCCCAAGGTGGAGATTGACTGGGGCTGCCTGAAAAACTTGGGCAAAATCGGGGCTGGCACCTTTGGCACGGTGCTGATGATGCAAGACACCCGCACGTTGGAGACTTACGCTATGAAGGTAACACGACGAAGAGGAAAAATGGCTTCTGCTGTTGCTTAATTACTCTATAATCGTGCACGTGTGAATAGACAGGTAAGCGGACTCTCTTCGTCCCTTTTTTGATTGATTCCTCATCGTGTGCTTCAATGTGTATTCCATGATTTATTTTTCCACACAGGTGCTGGACCGGCAACGCGTCAAGAAAATGCGCCAAGAAAAGCGCCTCGAGACGGAAAAAGCCCTTTTGCGGGAGATGAACTCCCCCTTCATTTGCCGCATGGTTGCTGACACTGAAGACGATTCTGCTTTTTACCTCTTGCTCGAGCTGGTGCAAGGCGGCGAGCTGCAGAGGCTCATTCATCCGCAGGTTGGTGGTCGAATATTCGATCTTCCTGAGTAACAAAATGACTGACTCTATGATAATATTCGTTCGCAACATCGAATGTAGTTCTTGCGTAAAAGAACTTCCTGTTAATGCTTTTCTTGTGCTTTTAAAAATCTCTTCGTTTTTTTTTCTATGCATTTTTATTGTTGCTTTTATACTATATTAGGACCCCCAAAAGCGCGCGAAGCAGCAGCAAGAAGTTGACCGAGGTCTTCTGGCAGGTATTCCCCACCAACCCGCCAAGTTTTACTGCGCGGCGGTGTCGCTGCCCTTGAATTACATCCACAAGCAACAAGTGGCGTTTCGGGACTTGAAACCGGAAAACGTGATGATCGACCGGAATGGGTAAGAGAAATTTATAGACATGCTAGCTAGAACATATATGAGACCGAAATAAATAACGCTAATAGTTGAAAAGGCGAACGAAGGAACGATAACATCTGCAGATTAAATGTTGCCATCCTCCAGAATCATGCATATTTGATGGATGCGTGCTTGTGTGTTTTTTGTTTCTGACAGGTACCCAAAATTGATTGATTTCGGCTTGGCCAAACCGCTCGAATTGACGGGTGGCAAAACCTACACTTTATGTGGCACTCCCGAGTATCTCGCGCCGGAAGTGATTTTAGGCACGGGCCACAACCAAGCCGCAGATTGGTGGGCGCTTGGGGTGCTTTTGTTTGAGATGGTGGTGGGGGCGTCGCCCTTTTTGCAGAAAGGCGTGGAAAGGCGGAAGCAAGACCACATGGCAATTTTTGAGGTGAGTACTAGTGGTTCATGGATTAAGATGAAGATGTACTTGAGATGATTGCCTTTTCTCTTCTTCTGAGTTCAGAATAAGGACACTTGATACAAAAGCCTCATTAACTAAACTTCGCCTCATTTATATCTCCCTCTCTCTCTCTCGTTTTTTTTTCTTCTTCTATTCAACAGAACATCGTGGACGGGCGGATTCTGTATCCCGCCGCCCTAGAGCCCGGTTGCAAAGACCTTTTGAAGCGGTTGATGACGCACAAGCCCGCCATTCGCATGTCGTCTGGGCGCAGGGGGCACAAGGAGTTCGAAGCCCATGCATGGTTTCAGAGCGAAGTCGACTGGGCGCTCCTCGAGAAGTGCCAGTTGCAGCCGCCCTGGTATCCTCCCATTGCGAATGCTACAGACCAAGTTTGCTTCAAGAAGGAAAAGAGTTGATGATTGTTTTAAAAACACTGTTGCGCCATTCGATTGTACCTCTGTTCCTGGTATGAGAAAAAGTGGCTGCTTCTCGCGTCTCAAAAAAAGGGATAGAGAACAGAAATAACGAATTGAACTTGTGATATAGAAGAAGAGCGTGAGCGAGGGGCACATATAAAAAAGCTAGAACAAACGAAATAACTGAATGATTTATAGCCTCCAGCCCTATGTTAATCTGTATTTTGAAATCCAGTTTTGTTAACAAATAACAGCAAGAACCCCCTTCAAGAACTGAAATAAAGAAAAAAGAAGAAGCAGTTCTCTGACATCTGACATCCAAAAACTGTTAGACTGTTACTTGAAGTTTTGAAGAAAATTCCGAAGAGGGCGCTACCAGAATGTATGATGGATCTGACTGTGCTTAAAGTGCAAGTGCCCAGCCATACACCCTCAGACAGTCCCTGTCCACCAGGCAACTGCAAAAGGAAGTCAATGGGCGGAGTGAGCCTTCTGTCTTTACGTCTTCACCTCGGCCTAGTAGCTAGTAGCCATAGCAATGATGCCGATGAAATTCATCGAGATTAAAAAGTGGATCTAGGAAGCAAACTACAGTCCGCCCTCGATTTCTGATATCGTCTTGCCATTGCTGTGTAGTTATAATTCCCTTGAACAACGAGATATGCGAGTACAAAGTAGTCACAGAAGCAACAAGCCGACGGGGCTGCGTGGTTTTGGACGAAACCCTATATAAATCGGAAGAGGACTGCTGTACATTTAAGTAGCAACCGCGCATTACTTGGAGAAGAGGACCACGGGCACTGCATGTACAAGGGCCACGGGCACCACAAAAAAGGCGCGCATCAACAAACGCTTACAACGCATCACATATTTCGCCACAGCGAACACATTGCACCTGAAACGTGCATTGCACGGGCGTGTGTTTTTATGAGAACTGAGTGTTTCTGTTATCTGCTAGTAGGTACGAAAGCGAAATGCGGTACGTCAACAAATTTTCTGCTTTTATCACTACAAATGCGCCATCAAACATGGCCCTATATGCGCCATGTGTCATGCACTACGACTATGTTGAATACCGCCCTGGTGCACAGTATTACACGACCTCATGCTTGATCTTATGTATCAAATGTTCGCCGCTCGTTCGTGGTGGTTCCTGTTCGACGTACATTTTTGGACGGGCTCGTATATTGGATGCGAATTGGTTTTTGACCCCCCCCTCCCTCCCTGGGGGCTGGATTTAGTAACTAGCAGCAGGGTGCCATCTAGTTAGAGGCATCTACAGAGTCCCCCGGGCCGGACTAAAAACCAGCCCAGTTTTCTCAGTCCGAAGAACAGCCACCCATCAAAGGGGAGTGGACCACAAGCACGGGCGTGGGCCACAGGCACCACAAGAAGAACGCACACCAAGTCTCGCGAAACCTAGTCTAGTCTAGTCTAGTTAATACTCCCCAACATACAAAGAAACACCACTGTGGCATATAGCAACAGAAAATGTAACTTTCAGAACAAGTCTGACCGGGCTGAGTGTCCTTTTGCGCAATGCAATTGTAATCATTTACTCTCGAGGTGTCCTTCAGCCATACCACAGACCTACTATGCCACAACGAGTTCATTGCGCCTGAACCGTGCATGGCACGGGCACTGGCACCTGCACAATAGATCAACGTAGTTTGATGTCTTATGTTGACACGACCAAGAAGTGCCTAAAAAAATTTGCCTGTCTGTCCGTCCGTCACATCAAATTTTTATCTGGGTACGTGTGTTCTGACATGTTCTGACACGTTGTCACTGACATCAACTACGTTGATCGCGGTGCGGCGGACCCACGCCGCTGCAGTATTAGCGTATCCATTGACGTATTTAGGTCATTTGAATTGAATGCCGGATCTTTTTGGGGCCCTCCGCTCGGCTCCTCCTCCACCATGCTGTCGAGACGTCGAGAGTCGAGAGTTCGAGCACTTGGTTCGAGTCTTCGAGCAAGTGAGCAAGTAAGTTACAGAGTACAGATAGTACGTATAGCTAGCTCGAGAGCTAAAATGTAAAATGTAAAGGGAAAGTAGATACCCTTGCCAATACACGGTACTCCCACACCCACAGTTGCTAAAATTGATTCACGCGTCTATATTCATTTCGTTCAAGATTAAGCTCAACTATTCCTTCAGCACTTCTACAGTAAATGGATTGCAACTTGAAGTGCTTTACGAGAGTTTAGATAGACTATTAGAATTGAACGGGTAAATTTGAGCTCACGGACTGCCTCCGCCGCATTGCAGCTATAGATCGAATCGTGTGCTTTAAGTCGAGATATATCATGTCATTATCAAATGTAGCCTCTATGGCTAGATTTTTCGGGAACTCGAGATTTTATGTTGCCAACTTTCAGTACTCCCAATCAAGTCTAGCTACCTTGTGCTTGCGGCAGCCGCGTATCCTTAGTCTAGCTACATCGACTCAAGCCTCGAAAATCCCACAGCACAAATCAAAGTATGTGGGGGTATACTGGGGGCGTGATATCAGAAAATGGCGAACTGAGATTTGCATCGAAGGAAAGAGAACATACTTGGGCATGTTTGACAGCGAAGAAGATGCAGCTCGCGCCTACGACGAGAAAGCTGCTTCGTTAGGCAGGCCGATCAATTTCCCAGAGTCAACAGAAACGCAAGCAGTAAAGCGAGGTCTCCATGGTATCGTCTCGTCGTATGTCGGCGTACACTGGCACGTTGGACATAACAAGTGGTCGTCGATAATCGGTATCGATGGCCGAAGAGTTCACTTGGGCTATTTTTCCAATGAGAAAGCCGCGGCTCGTGCCTTCGATGACCGAGCTGCCCCCCTCGGTCGGCCCTTGAACTTTCCTGTTGACGAAGAGCAAGAGCAAGCGTTTAAGCAAGGAGCATCGATGTATGAGGGGGTACGGTGGAATCATTTAGAAAATCAGTGGGAAGCAGTTGGCGTGAAGCACAGTAAGCGCCAGTCTCTCGGACTGTACGCGAGCGAAGAAGCAGCAGCACGCGCTGTAGACGACCATTTCATTGGATTGGGCCTGCCACGAAGAAACTTTGCCAACAAAACTGAGCTGCGACAGGCTTTAGTGAGCAATGCATCGAAGTATGTGGGCGTGGCTAGGAAGAAGCTATTGAGAAGGTGGTACGCTTTTATTGTAATCGACGGCAAAACACATAGTTTGGGCGCTTTTGACAACGAAGAAGATGCTGCGCTAGCTCATGACGTTCGAGCCGCTGCGTTGGGCCGCCCCGTCAACTTTCCTGCTGAAGATCAAGTCCAAGCAGTCAAAGGTGGATCATCAAAATATCGTGGCGTGACGGCAACAGGTAAAAAATGGCGAGCCTGCATCTGTATCGACGGGAAAACGCAGTCTTTGGGCACTTTTGACAGCGAGGAAGAGGCTGCGCGTAAATTCGACGAAGCAGCAAAGCCTATTGGCCGCGCAGTGAATTTCGTGCCATTATGACAAAAACAAATCAGCAGCCCGAGCCCGAGGTGTCTCTTACTGTTCGATAACGCCACGATTTCTTGAACTGCGCTGTGTGTTCTAAATGCCATATTTGATTCAGGAATTCTCAAAAATGTTACATATGCATAAATTCACAGATATGCCGATAGAAGCCACGTGTATGAACCTCCCTGTTATTATTTGTTATCTACATCTCTTTATGTTACAGGGCTCTTTTGTTTTTGTATTCGTATTTCGTATTCGGCGTTTGTGGTTTGTGGAGTATCAGAAATCAAGGGGAATGGACATCCAAATTCGACTGGACTGGCAGTGCAGAGTGGAGAGTAGAGAGTAGACTGGACTACTATACTAGACTCAACTAGACTGGGCTACTCTCCAGAATTGTGCGCTAAAACGAAGACGCAAACTATATATATAAAAAGGGGGGTGCTTATATGTGCGCCAAAGGCCCTGGTCCTGGACGCGGAACGATGTCCGCAATCGCCTGATCTCTGTTCTTGCTAAAGGAGAAATCCATCACGTGGCTTTTGTTTTTGTGGTGGTGGTGGAGAGGGTGATACCGACAAGCACTCACATCAAAGGGGTCGCTGGTGCTTCGCGAGCCACTCCTCATCGCTAAGCGCTCCATCATCAACTAATGCATCTCCCCAGAGAAAACTCTCATCATCTTCACCACCTTTGCTGTTGATGCTCGCTGCAGTATTTGTCGTCAAATGTGCAGGCGCTGCTAGTAGCTCTAGATTAAACGCATCAGAAATCGCTTGCAAGAGTCGCTTTCGAGCCATAGTAGGATCTACAGCGCGGTTTAATTCAAGCCCGAGGGAAGTCACCTCACGCCTGTTGTGGGGTTCGGGATTGAATGGGATAAGGCACGAAAAAAATGGCGAATAGACAATTATACTTGAGTGCAAAACTCACCACGGGAGGACTGATGAACAATTCAATGAAGTTGTGAGTTGCAATACACGTCATTTCCTAAAGGCTATCAACTCGCGAATATGATATGTATTACCCTTCAATGCCGCACGGCACGATGCGCTTAAACCCGCCGTCTTCCACCAGGTCCGGAGAAAGATTCAAGCTCAAACCGTGCATGGTCACCCATCTAAGTAATAACAGAAACACACGAGCAACACGCGATTTTTTTAGAATATTTGAACAATGCATGCCACTCATCACACCATGATTGGAGATGAAATGGGCAGAGCTTCTGGTAATACAAAGAATATAAAGTCCAATTCACGAAGAAAACAAGAGAAAAGTACGGCCACTTTAATAATTGCACGCAAGTCGTCCTACTACCCTTCCCTTTCAATCCATTTCCCTAAAACACACACACCTCGATGCAGCAAGCCCCACTGCCGCGACCTTCTTTCCCTTCACCCACACCCCAGTCCCCGCTGGATCACGCTCTCCTATCACGCCGTAGCTGGCCAAGGTAGCGATCGCCGCATTCTCAAGCGACTGCCAGTACCTATTTACATTTGAAAATACAAAAAAATGATGAAAATTCATCATCGTAATTTTTTTAGGGAAGAGAAAAAGGCTTTAAAAGTGGTGAATGGTAAATAGAAAAAGACGAATAGAAACGAGCGAATAAAGATGGTGACAGTGAGGAGCAGTAAGATCGACGGAACCCATATGAGGTACACAAGCAGTACGTAGCACCTATCGCACGATTATAGTAGCAAAAAAACACACACACCAATGCAGGTCTTTCTTGTGCATCGTGAGGTCAAATATAGGATATGCTACGATCTGACCCGGCCCATGCCAGGTCACTTCTCCTCCGCGCTCAATCTGATGACAAGAGATCGGACATCGGGTGAGTCCTTAAGAGAGAAAGATCAGTTGATATAAACTAAAGCACCCAAAAAACAAACGAAGAGGACATTGGAAAAGAGCTAGCCAGAAAAGTGTAGAATGATACAACATTCTAGACAATGTTGACACTTACTCTATGCACATCGTGCTCGCGTTGTGCCTGATAATCAAACTTCAAATGTTCAAGAGATGCACCACGGCCTAAAGTATACACCTGGAATAAGACGAGATGATTAGTAAAGACGAAGCAAAATCATTGACACTGCTACTGCTATCGCACCCATTTGAAAGGCGGCTTGACCATTTATTCACATATACACAGCAGATTCATGTACCGAAGGGTGCTCCACGAGGAAAATCGTGTCTGGGTGCACATTAGCACGACCTTCCCGCTGCGCATCGATAGCTCGCCGCTGAGCTGCCTTTTGCCACCGCCATGCCGTCACATACGGTACTAAATGATCGGTGATGTTGTGCACGGTGCACGGCCGCCTAGTTGGGGCTATTGGAGGTGGCGTGCCCTGGATGTTAGCACCAGCATCGCTGGCAAAGAAGCTAGACGACAGCATCCCTGGCACGAGAGGCTTCTTTTGCACTCGAATACGTACCAGCTGTTTAAACATCGTAGACCAAGTGATAGCAGCCTGAGGTCTAACTTAAGAGAGAGATGTCAATATCCCCGTTCGAAGATATCTAGATACTACAGAGCTACTTAATGAAGCCTAGTAGTGAACCACTACAAGAAACTAACTAACTTACGGTAGCTACTAGTAGTAACTACAGTAGTAACACTGCGAATGCCAATGAATCAATGAAAGCTTAGTTCTGCAGGTAAGGACTATAAAATCAAAGAAGATTTGAAGTGTCTTCAATTGCGCAACAAGGCGGGCAAACTACAGTAGCAACTTAGGAACAGCCCTCTTTCTTGCTCTGCCTCTAATCTAGCTAATTTAGCTCTAGTAGGATAGGGCTACTCGACTTCTCGATGACTACACTCCTCTCTTCTCTTGTATCCTCTAGGAGCTTCAGCTCCGTAGGAGGAGTATTGCCCGTACGTCCGTCCGTCAGCAATTCTGATCTTCAGAATTTGGATTCGTTGGAATTCTTTTTTCAAGAGTTCATCCGATCGTCCGAAGGTTGCGAAGCTTTCGTCTCAAACGCTTCGAGTTCTACGCTAACTTTGCGAAGCTAAAGA
>Ga0307979_1000180_pt1 | contig 41259 bp, 43 predicted proteins | sample OrgLakmetage1058_FD_201833 | JGI IMG/M metagenome (GOLD analysis project Ga0307979, IMG submission 201833) | Saline water microbial communities from Organic Lake, Antarctica - #1058 | ecosystem: Environmental > Aquatic > Non-marine Saline and Alkaline > Saline | place: Antarctica: Organic Lake...
GACGACTGCATTCAATATCTTGGTTTGCACAACGATTATCGTTGGTTCGAACCGAGCGTAACAATTACAAGCTCCATGTGCAACGTCAAGTTACTCAAGAAGCGATGCCAGTCGGTACTGTTCGACGTCTCGATGTCTAAGCGGTGCATGATGGCTCTGCTCCTGCCGCTTACACCTCCCAATGAATCCTACATCATTATGTATTCATTGGAACGATGACGATGGATTCGTTTGCAGCCTTGGATGCAATAGATCATCGTGTTAGGACTATTGCAACAATGCTGTATTTAGCAGGCGACGATGCTTTAATTAGCAGAAGGTCGTGGTATTGAAACAATTGTTCAGTCAACGGAGTCCAACAGGGTACTGTTGCGAGTAGCGTGTGATTTTTATGTACGATCAATAGTACCGCCATATAGCACTCATAGTACCGAAGCACCCCTCAGTCCTTTGCACAATCCTAGCATTTGTATTTGAAATATAGCAATATCATTTGATTCTTCAGACGCCGATTAGCGGATATCAAAGAGTACACTACATGCAGTACTTTGGTTGTACGTCCCGCATACCTGGACGGCGACAGTACGGACCGTAGACTTGAAGAGAGAGAGAGCACTTCTTATTGGATGTCACCCCAACCGTCAGGAAGACCTCACTTGTGCATCGTGGAAGTACTCAGTGCCCTCGGTCTTTCAGTGGGAAACAAGGGATCAATGAATGAAGCAGATAAAACTTTCGAAAAGTTGGACTATGTGTCAATATTTATCCATGCGACGACTGGAATACATCGAATAGTTTTCGCTGTTAGAACCGACAATAGCATGGAACTAACACTTAATAAAATACTGCTATACTGTCGACATCATTATGAGGAATGTGACGATTAAATTTCTTGTTTTTTTTTTATCTTGTTCAGTTCTGACCCCAAATTTCATCTATTCTCTGCGTAACATTCACCAAGAAAGTCTTTTTGAATCTGCGTCAACTCCTTTCTTGATACAATGCCACGCACAACGAAGCATCTTGAGGCAACCATGAACCACGACACCAGTCATCTCTCCGAGCAGAACGCGCTTGACGAAGACGAAGACGTCTGCTTAGCTATTCACGTATCGTGAGTATGATTTGTGGCGACAATCCATGTGAATGAGCTTTCTGCGTATGAATTTAGTACGTACGGAACAAGGTACGCGGCTCGATACTTGTTAGCACTCACCTGGACGTACTTTCAATGCTTAAGTTGGTCATAAAATTACACTCACTTCAGTAGCACTCGTTCACTCAGTCAGACATTTTTCCAGAGGACTATATGTAGTACTTACAGATAGTAATGATGATTTGTGGCGACAATCCATGTGAATAAGCTTTCTGCGTATGAATTTAGTACGTACGGAACAAGGTACGCGGCTCGATACTTGTTAGCACTCACCTGGACGTTCTTTCAATGCTTAAGTTGGTCATAAAATTACACTCACTTCAGTAGCACTCGTTCACTCAGCCAGACATTTTTTCAGAGGACTATATGTAGTAACTTACAGATAGTAATGATGAGCACGCTTTGAACTGGTAAGGAATTCTCAGAATTTGGCGTAGCCACCCCGTTAGGGGCCTAGTTCGAGCAGAAAGAAATATAGGAGAACGCCGAACTAAGGCACCGAGTTGTGATATTGAGTCAAAAATGGCTGCATATCAATCAATATGCATGATGCATGATGGCGAGCACTGCCATTTTGCGCTGACGTGGGATCTTAATCAAGAATGTGTACTTATTTCCACTTCTACGGATGATCGTATTATCTGCCGTTATTGATGTAATCATCATGAGGTCTATTTGATGATGCACTTTAGCGAAATTTGATTTCAGAATTATCATTGAAGCACTTTTGCCAGGAGTCAACTATAGAATTTCCACACTCGTCAGTAGCAGTGACATTGCGGCCTTCAATGTAAAATGCTAGAGCACGCTGGCGTTCTATTGAATACCAGTCCCATTCTTGATTGATTTTGGATGAACTGATATACTCATTGAATCCTGGAATATGTGACAGCCTTGACTCTGTGTGCACGTCAAATTGCGGGTACATACTCCCTGGTGGGTACCGCAATCGTTTAGCTGCCCAAGAAACAAAACTGTCATTCCGCTGGCGAAGCTCAAATGAAGGAGGCGGTGAGATGCATGGCTCATGGTGTGTGGCGTGGCTTAAAATAGGTAGCTTTGTATTGTCTGGACCTTCCCGGATGATCTGCCACTCATAACGATCACTCCATTTGGGCGAGTGAAAAGCAAAGAGCAAAAGATTGGAATACTCCTCGAGGTATAACTCAGTATCTCTCTTATACGCAGTGCTCATTGCCTTCCAGAACAACTTAAGTTCGTTTTTCTCGGAACCTGAACACTCAGAATCCGGAAAGATGTGTCGAATAATTGACCTCCGAAAATCGACAAACATCTCCCTCCATATGTACACTGGAAAGTCAGTCATGAAAGATAAATGTGGGTACGCAGGAATTCCTAAAGGAACAAACCGTTTATCTCTCATGCGATCAGGCTTATAATATTCGCATCCACGGGCCACCAACTTTCCGTTGCTGCTAACAATTTCAGACGGTAAAATCATGTCATTCATACACGAATCGTCGTCCGTGAATGCAATAATGTCTGCTGAAGATGACTGATCTGCCTCAAACTTCCAAAGCTGCATCATAAAACTGTACCACCGAGTCCATTTCTTTTTACCGCCAAGTCTCAGGGCAGACCCTGACTTTGAGAACGTGTCGTCTTCCATGTATGTGATAGGAGAAATGCTGAGGTCCACAGGTGCGCAGGGTAGTTGTTGAAGGCAGTTAACAAGGTTCGCGGTGCCACTCAAATTGGGCTCACTAAATAATATAAGTTTTCCAATATGAATTGGCCAGTAGTGTAACCATGTCATGTAAAATGGGCGTGCAAAAAGGGTTTCGTTATTGATGGACCGAATAGACATGACGACATCAACAGAAGGCTTGTAGTCGTACGTAAAGTTGAGGTATTTCTGGCCCATCAACCATCGGGTATCTGATGGGATGAAGGATTTAGTGGTACTCAAAATATCTGCTGCATTATTTGTTGCCCACGGCCTGGAAGAAGTATTCGGAGTGTGGTCTAGAGATTCTCTAGGCGATGAGGAGCGATCCGTGGGGCAAAATCCCGCTTTGTACGATGGAAGACACTCAAATTCAGCTTTTTTTTCTTGTACCCGAGCGTTTGAATCATTCTTCACCTTGATACCATTCAAAGCCATGTCAGCATGCGTGGGGTCGTGTATGCTATCGAATTTGCAAAATTCCTGAGATAAGACATTGCGCTCCAAAGTAGCACCATCAAAAAGAAATTGAAATATATCCGACGCGCCGCTGCTGAATTCATTACAGAATAAAGTACAATGGTCTACCTTCAGCAGTGGCACGGTTTGAGGTTTCACGCCAGCAGCGCGAGTTTCGCTTGATCTGCGAAAAGTTTCTACCATCATTTGCTGGAATTTTTCCAATGAAATCTTTTGAATTTCAATTGGAGTGCCAGCACTGGCATGCTGATATACTAAGACGACTTTCACTCTGGGATCAAACCAATTTATATTCATCAATGCACTGTAGTCACTCAAAAAGAGCCCGCAAGCTTCATCGCTTTCATTGAAAAAAAAGCGAAATTTGTTTAATGTATTGCTGGCATTGGGTATAGTAGCAGCAGAGGTCGAAGTTGATTTGATTCTACTTCCAAACTTTGACCGAGTCTTTTTTGAGCCACCAACCTCTTGACGTCTAGTGATTCTTCTGGAAGCCGGAGAATGATCATTATGCAGCCTCCTCGCGATCATCGCACGAGTATCTTCCACTGTTTTTTCGCGATAGGGTACTTTGAAACTTAGGGCCTTGAATATTTCTTGATCTTTTGTCATGTATGTATGTGGAAGATTGTTTACAATTTGCAGCAAAGGAGTTTCAATGGCACTTGCAAGGCCTGAGCTCGGAACGACTATGAATGGACGAGCGCATGACGCATTTAAGCTTGAAGACCCGGCTGATGACTTCAAGATAATAGCCGCAAGTAGAACTATTTGCATCATAGACAAGTCCATGAGGCTCGCCGCACTATTGAAGTAGCCTTTTCTCTAAGGTATAATTCTCATCACGACTCGGTAGCACGGAGAATCGTGAAGTATCTGTGGCGTGTAAGGGAATGTGGTTCGAGTGAAGCAAATATGAAGCGAATGTAGGAAAGAGCGATGGTCCCCGGTGGCGTAGTAGCCGATTCGACAAAGTGAGAAAGAAACTGTGGTGTTGGATCAAAAAGTCCGCGCAGAACCAAACAATCCTGACGCGTAAAGCTTATTATTCGGCTTATTCGGAATCCCCCCTCGCAAATCGTTGGAATTCCCACAGGAATTCCCATCTCGAAATAGGCCATTTCGGTGCGTCCGAGTGACTGATGAGGCATACTACTGATGAGCTGATGAGCTACAGTACGAGCAAGGGTGATCAGGTGTAATGGGTTTGAAACGACCACACCCTGTAGTGTAACTCTCTTCGTGTTCGCCTTTATCTGCGGGCTGCCATTTTTAGTCTACAGGGATGTCAGCCGTCACCATGCTTCAGAGAATTACACTACAGGGTGTGGTCGTTTCACACCCATTACACCTGATCACCCTTTGGTACGAGTGCTTCAAGAAGGACGAGTTGAGGATACTCAAGACTCAATACTCCCCAAAATGAACATGCGTGCTCGTTGGGAGCCTAGTCGGGTGTATCTAGCCACTCTCATTTCTGCTCTCCTCTTCACGTGCGGGTCGGCATGGTTACCTCACAACGGCGCCCTAACTCGGCGAGCGCTTCCGCGTTCGACGACCGTGCAGTTGGCCAAACCTTCAACTCTTAAGATGTCTCTCGGTGAAAGCCCTGTTCAAGGCTATAGCGTAGTCCTCTTGGCTGGCGGCGTGGGCAGCCGCATGAAGGCTAGCATGCCGAAGCAATTTCTCCAGTTGCGTGGCAAGACCGTTCTCATGCACTCGATCGAGCTTTTCTTGAGTTTGGATGGCGTAAAAGAGGTACTTAGCAATGCCGCTGCGTCTTTTTGGAGAGCGCTTTCCTTCCTCCCTCTCGCGCATCTTGCTTCTTCAAAATTCAGACTTTTGGATTTGATTGAAAAAAATCTTTGCCGCGTTCTTAGGTGGTGCTGGTTATTGCCGAGGATTACCGCAGTCAATTTGACGACGTTCTCAAAACGACTGCTGGCGCGAAGCTGAAGTTTGCTCTTCCGGGCAAAGAGCGCCAAGTAATTTGACAAAATTGCCAACTCTGTACTAGTGCGTGGCAAGGAATGATAGAAATTCAGTAGGAAGTTAGAAAGCCATTAATTGGCCCGCATCTCATTTTGCGTCTTTACAACGCGTTCCTGGCTGCACGTACGTAATTCCATTACCCAGCCGTTTTTTGTCACTTGCCTTTTTCATTACAAGGACTCGGTCTCCAACGGTTTCTCGGCCATTGACCCTAACAGCCCTCTGGTGGCAATTCACGACGCTGCGAGGCCGTTAGTGACCAAGGAGGAAATCTTCAACGTGCTCGCTGACGCTGAAACCCACGGTGCGATATAGCGGTAGATCTATTTGTACACACGAGGAGGAGCTTGAACGTAGTGGCAGTAGTAGTTATAGTAGTAGTAGTAGTAGTAGTAGTAGTAGTAGTAGTAGTGCGTAGTAGTAGTAGTGCGTAGTGGCAGTAGCCGAATCCCTTTTCATTGAACTCCAAATCACTAGTTCTAGCCCCTTACCTCTGACTTTGCCTCACCTTGCCTCCCTGTACCCTATCTCTTTTTGGTTGCGCGTGCGTGCTGGGTCGGTGATGTCGGTGTCGGGGTTATTTCATAAACAAATAACAGGCGCTGCGGTGCTGGGGGTGAAAGTGAAGGCCACGGTGAAGGAGTCGGCGGACGGCGAGTTTGTCCTGCGCACCGTGGACCGCAGCCGCCTGTGGGAAGTACAAACCCCTCAGGTAGGGGGTTTCGACTGAGAGAGCGCGTGTAGTAATCACGGAAGGGGGGAAGAGGTTGGGGGCTACGCGAAGTGTAGAATCATGAAAACACTTGTACCACACTGTTTTACCATGCTTTTTTTTTGTAGATGTCATCATACTTGAAGTCTTCGGGTGGGTTTCCCTGTACGAATATGATATTGTCCCTTCTCCTGAGCATCTCTTTTCTTTGTTAGGTGATCAAGCCCGAACTGCTCCGAGAAGGCTTTAAACAAGTGGCGCTGCAAAACCTCGAAGTGACCGATGACGTGTCCATCATTGAACAGCTGGGCCTTCCCGTCAAGCTAACATTGGGGGAATACACTAACATCAAGCTGACCACGCCTGATGACCTGCAAGTGGCTGAACAAATTTTGCGAGGCCGTGAGGAGCCTTCACCCTAAACTGATTCACCCGCTTCGATGCATGCCCGGCTTGGGTGTGTATTGAAGACCATGTGCGAAACGCAGTACGTTATTTGTGTACCGGCGTAGACTTATACGTACGCCCGAATAAGTTTCTCAGTTTCAGTTTCCCGCGCGGGAATCTCTGTGAAATGAAGGTGTGGTGGCTTTCAGCCAACAGGCAGCTACAGTGGCATTGGCAATGGCATTGAGATGATGTATGATTGACATAACCACGTCGTTTATCCCTAACCTAAAGCTCAATCAACAGCACTAGTGATAGTTAGAGCAATAAAGAACAATTTGGATTAAATCGTACATATTATTATTATTATATTATGCATTATTGTTGTAAGGCGAAATCGGAATGTCGTAATGTCGTCTGTGTCTGTTGTCTATCGATTCTTATTAAGAGGGCACTGAGCACCAAAATCCCAAACCCCGTCGATAGGCAAAACACAAAAAAGAGAAGACGACTGGTGTAAATGTGATACACATCAAAGTACTTCAGCTCTTCACATTTTTACGCCATTCGAAGTTAGAACGTTTATACTTCACCTGCTACAGTGAACAACTGCAGCTAACAATAAACGCAACATGAAATGCGCAAACAGTCGTGCAGCACTGTACCGCCTCGGAAGACAAAGCCAATCGTCCCTTGGAAGCCAAGGGTTGGTATTTGACTATTTTCTTACTGCATTTGCCCAGTCATCGCTCGCTACCTCTTCTGTTTGATTGCGGCCACTAGCGCGGAAATTTCTGCTTGTGTAGGCGCTTGACGGCCAGTCACTGGATCTTTGGGGCTTGCTTCGAAAGTGTTGGCAATCTCGGAAACTTTCGCTACATCATCCTTCGTAGGTACAATGCCTTTGATAGGTAAGTGGGCCATCTTCTCGATGGCTGCTGTGAAAGCGTCCATTCGCAGCACGAGTCGTTGAGCTTCTCAAGTTCAGCCTACAAAGTACTAAATCTAGGTATGTTGGTAGAAATGATTCGTTTTCGTCTATCTCAAACGGCCGGATGTCCTGAGTTGGAGTGGCCCCTATAGAAAATGGTGAATTTGCTTCAACTACTACAATCAACGAACTATCCAGCGATATTCCGAAAAGATGTAAGAGTGGCGCATAAATACTTTTGAGGAGGCCAGGATTGCAAGAGCGAAAGAGTGCAAGGTGCAATAATTTTAGCTTAGAGAGAGGAAAGCGGAGAGCGGAGAGAGAGCTAGCTTACAACAGAACAGTACACAGTACACAGTACTGTAGCAACAAGCAAGAAGAAAGATGCTGCGAGAAGAAGCTTGTAAAAGCTTGAAGCCGTTTCTCTAAAATATACCTAATATGGTACTGGAAAATTGCGTTGAAGTTGTTTGACTGCCTGCATGCCATCGACCTGCGAATAGTTGTAGGCAACTTCACTACCACGTGGAAAGGGCTTACAAGGGCGAGCAACTCGTTCGTTCCAAGCCATGGTGTTCTCTAGAAAGGTATGTTATCAAGTTCTTGTCGCCGACTTTTCTTGTGCTTGGATGCCACGCCCTGTGCCAAGAATCGTCGTATGATAATTTGATCTCCTTCATTCCTCACCGTTCGAACCTCGACATCATACATTAAAAGGTGGTGGCCTTTGCGGCGGTCGCGGGACTGGAGCTTGCATCAGGAGCGTCCTGGATAAGCAGCAGTGCCGGGAGCGCTAGTTCCGCGGCGCGTGCGCTCTCAGGCAATGCTGGAGGAGCGGTGAGCGTGCGGGGCGGCTCTACCTCGGCAGCGAGGCCGAAGCGGCGCCGCAAGAAGCAGTCCATGGTGGAAGACCCTAAGGACGCAGTGAACATGGCCATCTTGAAAGCCAAAGTATCAGCGAACACGGTCATAGTCGACGAAGCTCTCAACGAGGTTCAGGATATGCTCGCTTGATCCTCTTGTTGTGTGTGCCACTGCCATGCGAGCTGTAACACTTGAGTGAAGAGATGTTATTGCCCCTGATTTGAGCTCCAGTTTTGTTGTTGTAAATTGTGAGTTCGCTACTTCTTAGCGTTTGACGTTGCGAATTAAATTCTTTTGGGTTATCTCTCATTATTCCTCTATGATGGCTGCTGGCTGCTTGCTATGTGTTATTCTGGTTTCCTCCTTGTACCAGGACGATCCATCGGCGGTGCACTTGTCTCCAGCGAAGATGGAAGAGCTCGAGATTTTCCACGGCGACACCGTGCTCTTGCGTGGCAAAAAGCGGAAGACCACTCTTGCTTGCGCGTACCGGTACGCACACTTGAACAAGGCCAAGCATTCACGTATATTTGCCTTTTCTCTGCGTGCGCACACCCTTCGCCATGTTCCGTGCTGTTTCTCCCCTCAACCCTCGTTTACTCTGCCGGGTCACCCCCTAAGCTCGGCTGATTGCACTCATTGGTCAACCACTTCCATTTGATTTCTAACATGTGCCCACCCACCTACTCACCTGGACCCTGCGCCGACCCGCCAATCTGCCCTACAGGGACACGACGGTGACCGACAACGAGATTCGGGTGGGTCGCGCGGCTCGAAACGACTTGCGGGTGCGGCTTGGGGATCCCGTCCATGTAAAAGCCGAAACTTCCGCCAAGTACGCCACCTACGTGAAGGTAGCGGTGTTTGAAGACTCCCTGAGCGCCTCAGACAAAGGGGGTGGCGGCAAGGGCCAAGTAGACGAAAGCAAGCTGCTGAGCGCGAAAGTGGCCCCTTACTTCGAGGGCAAGTTCAGGCCGTTGCACAAGGGCTCAGTGTTTGCCACCGCTGGCGGCGTCGAATTCAAGGTGACCTTTGATACAGAGGGGGTTAAGTGGGCTTCTGATTTCTGCTTTATGCTACTTCATTATTTTTGAATTTATTCGTGCACAAAGTATTCCTGACAATTCCAACTGAGGAAGGTTCTCAGGTAATTGACTTTTTCCATCCTTTGACTCCATAATTAACTTTGTCCTATTAATTTGCTGTGCGTGCATTTCATGTGTGCTGCATGCAACTGCCACCGCAGGTCTTGGACATCATTACCGACAGCGACGAGTGCGAGGACACTTTTTGCCTGGTGGACGACCGCACGGAGTTCAAGCTCGCCGAAGAGCCGTTGAACCGCGACGACGACGACCGGGCCAACGAGGTGGGCCTGGAGTGGGTGTGGAGTAGGGTGGGTGGAGTGTGGCTAGACTTTGTGTACTTGAAGGCATTATTGGTGTTTTCTAGTTGCAGAAACTTCTGGCTTGCTGTTGTTTGCTCCTTCAGACTTCACTTCGCGATTACGACGAAACATTGTGTTGTGTTTTTTTTTAATTTTGCTTACATCTCTCACCATCCTCTCTTTCATCCCAACATACCAAAAAAACAACACACACACACACACAGGTGGGCTACGACGACGTGGGCGGCTGCGGGCGGCAATTGGCGGAAATCCGCGAGCTCGTGGAGCTGCCTCTGCGGCACCCGGCCATCTTCCACGCGGTATCAAAGAAGAAGAAAGATATGCGTGTGGTTTTAAAGAAGAAGAAGTGTACATGAAGATGTGTGATCCCCGTTAGAGTATGGGCTTTTGATCGTAAAAATCACTCAAATGGCTACTTCTATCAGTCTAACGTTCTTATACCTCTGTTCCCTTACTTGTCTTTCCTTTACTTAATTATGTGGCTTCCTATCAAAAAGGTCGGGATTCCCCCACCCAAGGGCGTGCTCATGTTTGGCCCTCCTGGCAGTGGCAAAACCACCATCGCCAAGGCAGTGGCCGCTGAAACGGGTGCTTTCTTCTTCCTCATCAATGGGCCAGAGGTGGGAAAAAGTAGTAAATGCTGTAGAGTGGTGTGCTCATCTATTAGTAATAGTATTTATTTTGTCACGGATGCCTACGTAATATTTGCTGATGCGCACACAACTTTTGTTTCTCAACTGTCACATCCACCCTGTTCCAGGTGATGTCGAAGCTTGCCGGCGAATCGGAAAACAATTTGCGGAAAGCTTTTGAAGAAGCCGAGAAGAACTCGCCGGCCATCATTTTCATCGACGAAATCGACAGCATCGCGCCCGCCCGAGACAAAGCCGGTGGGGAAGTGGAACGGCGCATCGTGAGCCAGCTGCTGACGTTGATGGATAACCTCAAGCCTACCTCTAATGTGGTGGTGGTCGCGGCTACCAACCGCCCTGGCGTGATTGATCCGGTGAGGTTTCGTCGTTGTTATAAGGATTATGAGGAGGAGGAGATTAAGGATCACTGTCAATTTGTTCTCTTTTCCGATTTTTTTTCAAAATATATTTTACCTCCATTTTTCGTCTATGAGTGATCCCCATTATGTGCCAATGTTTCTTTCTTCTTTCCAACCAACCATACACCACCTACCCAAACAGGCCCTCCGCCGGTTCGGCCGGTTCGACCGCGAGTTGGACATAGGGGTGCCCGACGACACTGGCCGCATTGAAATCCTCAAAATCAAGACCCGGAACATGAAAATGGCGAGCGACGTGGACCTCGAGCAGCTCGGGAAGGACACCCACGGGTACGATGGAGTGGGTTGGTAGTGGTGTAGCAGAGCGTCGTTCGTGCGCGTATGTATACATGTGCCATGCGCACATGGATGCACCCCCACGTACACCGCATATACTGCGGCGCTTGTTCTTCTTCCTTTTTTTGTTTCTTCTTTTTTTCTGATCCATGTCTTTTTACGACGTGTCTTGACTTATGTCTCCTTCGCTCATACATCAACGTCCTTTCCTACATGTGCACCCTCTCTCGTTTATTATTTCGAAGGTACGTGGGGGCGGACTTGGCCCAATTGTGCATGGAGGCAGCCCTGGCGGCGATCCGGGAGCAATTGCCGCATGTAGACATGGACAGTGACCGCGTTGAGAAAGGTGATTTTTTCAGCACTGTTATTGTTGTTTATTGGTATCTGCAGTGCCATGCGGGCATGCTAAGTTGCTGTTGACGAGTCCAGGAAAGGATATGAAACTATTGGGCTCGCTATTGGTGATGCGTGTTCAAGTGGCGTTGGTTTCTAGACGTCTTCCTCTTCTTCCCTCACTGCCTTTCTACGCAGCGCCTCACGTATTCTAATGCCCTTCTTCTCGCCTCTTGTGTGCTACCTATACCCACTCCACTCCACTGAATTACCATGATTCATTCAACAGCGGTGCTTGACCAGCTGATGGTCACCGCCGCCCATTTCCAGCATGCCCTCAAGCTCTGCGCGCCGTCAGCCCTGCGGGAAACCAAAGTGGAAATCCCCAACAGCAAGTGGGAAGACATTGGTGGCCTCGAAGAGGTATGCGTGTGCGTGGTGGCGATTGTGGTCTATTTCTTGGTGGAGTGTTTGTGGAGCTCTTACTGAATTTGGCATAAATTAGCACACTGGACGCTGCGCACACGTGTCACTCATTCTTGGCACGTACCTATATGTATATGCGTGTACTGTCGGTTTGGTCTCACATATGTCTTTACCTCAACAACAACTACTACATTAGGTGAAACAAGAGCTGCACGAGACGGTGACCTACCCCGTAGAGCACGCGGAGAAGTTCTTCAAGTTCGGCATGAAGCCCTCCAAGGGCACGCTGCTGTACGGCCCGCCGGGATGTGGCAAGACCCTGATTGCCAAGGCCATCGCCAACGAGTGCGGCTCCAACTTCATTTCGGTAAAGGAACACGAGAGCAGTTGAATGTTTGCGTGGTGGATTATCAAGTGAAGAGATGGAATGCGTATTTGTGTGCTGATGGAATGGCAGCAATTCCCCCTCTTGCTCGTTCACTATCCCTTCTCTGTGGTCCAAATACTTCTGTATGATTTTTATATGTGTGTACTCCTGAATGCTCACACCTCACCCAATTTCCTTCTTCTTCTTCTTCTTTTTGTCTACTCTCAGGTGAAAGGCCCCGAGCTCCTGACCATGTGGTTCGGCCAATCCGAAGCCAACGTGCGGGAACTGTTCGACAAGGCCAGAGCCGCCGCCCCCTGCATTCTGTTCTTCGACGAAATCGACAGCATTGCCAAGGCCCGCGGCTCCGGCGGTGGGGGCGGGGCGTCGGAAGCGGGGGACCGCGTCATCAACCAAATCTTGACCGAAATCGACGGCGTGGGGGCGTCCAAACCGGTGTTTGTGATTGGCGCCACCAACCGCCCTGACATTTTGGACCCCGCGGTGACCCGCCCGGGGCGCCTGGATCAGCTGATTTACATCCCGTTGCCGGACCTCAAGTCCCGGGCGTCGATTTTCTCCGCGTGCCTGCGCAACTCCCCCCTCTCCAAGGAAGTGGACCTCAACGAGATGGCCAAGGTATTCTTATTTGGTTGAGAAGCATTTTCATTGAGGAACTTGAAACCGCACCATGCATCCAGTAATAGCGAAAAAAAAACATTAGGCTCGAAAAAAAAACCCATTAGGCTCAAATTTCACTCTTCTTGTCTTTCCTATTGTGTGTCCCAACAGGTGACCCATGGTTTCTCGGGCGCGGACATCACGGAAATTTGCCAGCGCGCTGCGAAGATGGCCATTGCCGAGTCCATCAACGAAGACCTGGAGAGAAACCGCCTCCTAGCCGCTGGCGAGATTACCAGCGCCGATGAGGTATGTGTTAATGAAATGCATTCATGAGTGCAGCCCTTAATCGAGACCTTGTATTCTTGCTTTCTTCTTTTCTTCTCGTGTCTTGTCCTTGCCCCGTCATGAAGAGTGTAATTATTTTCATGTTCTCGCACAGCAACGAACTTTCCTTCTTAGTTTCACTCCACCTCTTTTTATTCCTTCTTGAAACTTTTATCAATGTTAGGTCGCTGACGTGGTGACGGAAATCGAGCAGCGCCACTTCTTGCACGCGATGAACACGGCCCGGCGGTCGGTGCCCGAGTCGATGATCGCGGAGTACGAGGCCTTCGTCAAGTCCATGAAGGCCGACAACGCGGAGGCCACGGGGTTCAAGTTCGACGACGCCATCAAGGCCGCGGACGTCCAAGCAAAGGGAGGCAAGGGCAGCGCCCCTGAAGCTACCAGCGACTCGAAAGACGACGAGATGTACTGAAAAGAAGAAAGAGGACGCGCTTTTTGCGAGAGAAAAGGGCACTTGAAGGAATTGAGAAAGCTTTGTAGCCAGCTCTAAAAAGAACCGGCCCTGCTGGCGTAGGGCATAGCCAGGAGATGCAGCTAAATGAGCAGAAAAGGGACAGCGGAAATGGGTTTCTAACTCCCGAGTAACCAGTTCGCAGGGAGACGTTAGATGCGCGAGGGGAGGTCGGATTCATTGGTTTTTGAAAATCGCAATATCTTTCAACTAACTACTAACTTATTCTTATCCAATGAGAAACATATTCATATTCATATTTTCGGTCTTTGATAGGTGAAGACTAGCGCACGCTCATGGATTTCTCTCTTGATGTTGTGTGCATTCGCTGACGCTAGCGCACTCCTCGGTGCGGAAGCATGGCTTCAAGGCTTCTGCTCCTGGCTTCTGGCTTATGGTAACTTGTAACTTATGGTTAATGGTTAATGGTTATGGGTTCTCTCTGGTCTCTGGCTTTTCCGTTTCCTTCCATTTCGTCGTTAGAAACCCTCCTTTTAGGGTTGCGTGATACAAATGGCTTTTCAAAAATAGTTCAAAAAGGTCACGCTACGAGTACTTCCTACATTCCCACCCATTTCTCTGCGCAGCGCCTAGTAGGACCTTGTGCACGCAAGAGCAGTATTTGTTGCTACTACGTTGCCATTCATTGCCAGGTATATATGTGCTCGACCCTAGCTAGGTTTTAGGACGTACTCGCTATCATGCGTGGATAGTGGTCCAAAAGATAGTAACTTACCTTCTTCGAGGACCAAATTGAGGCAATCGTTTTGAAAGTTCTCTGCTGCAACACTTTACAAATTCAGGCGAGCTCGACAGATCATGAGTGCGAAGCCTTCCTTGGCCCGAAAGGGTGCGGGGAATTTCAAGTGGGAGTTTGTGGTACCAGCGCGCAACTTGCGTCAACTCGCTCTTGCCGTCAATTGCTTGAGCAAAATCGGTAAGGAGCTGCTCATCGACGCTACCGCGGCCGGCGAAACGAAATGCCTAAACTTTCGTACTCTAAATGATGGAAAATCAGCTTTTTGTGCATTTCGATTCGAGGAGAACTTCTTCGACTCCGTGCGCTTTGAAAACCGCGATCAAGAGGACCCGAATGATGAATCTCTGCCGCAGATGGCTGCTGCTCTGCCCTTACCGGCACTTTCTAAATTACTTCGTGGAGGTTAGTACTTGTGTAACAATTTAATACTATCTGGTTGCTAGTAGCATGATATGGTGCAGTGAAAGGGGTGTGTAAGGTAATGGCATGTGTGCTTGGCGTAGGTTTGTTTCGTGTTCGTGAAATGTAGTTGTGACTTCTGCGCCTTTTGCGTTTTGAATAGCGGTCGGCAATGCAACGGCCAAGACAGCCAATGGGAAGGGTGGTGCAGCAGCTGCGGCTAAAAAAGTGCTCCGGCTTCGCATTGCCCTGGAGGAGAGCGACAATTCCAAAGGAGGAGCACGGGCGTCACACATGGTCTTTCAGTTCGAAGGAGCTCTCGGAGAGCGACGCCGCCACCGATACCTGTAAGCGCTAGCTAGATATTCATGAGAACCAGACAGATACGTATCATACATGAGCACTCTTAACTCAATGTTCTTATTTCACACTCTTCGCTGCTTGGTTCGAGCAGATTCCACGAGCAGGAGGTGATGGCCGCACTCTTTGACACCACGTCAGCGTCTTCCATGGTGGCGCAGCCCCTTCAGCTCAACGCGCTCCTGGACCATTTGAGGACCTATGATGTGTCATTTCTCGTTTCTGCGTCACTGCTCAAGGTTTGTGTGTTTGTGCGTATGTGCTCAATTGATTGCTGTGTAGATGGCGCAGACTCGTGGTTCTAAGTTCGACCGTCCGTTTACTGCGCTCTCTTTTTTTAAACCTGAAGAAATGTCCTCTTCACGCACGCTCTGAACTCAATCTTTGTATTAAATGGATTCATCCTAATTTACCTAGGTGCGTTCGTACCATAACCCTATCGTTGGGTTTAATGCTCAATCGAGTGGAAACTCTAGCTTGACCCAAGGTCAAGGCAATGGAGGTGGCCTCACCACTGAAATGTCCGTTTCCTCCAATGAATTTGACCGCTTCACCTTTGTAGCACCGCTCGACGACCCCACTGACCCTTCACAAGATGGCCAAACTCCTGGAGCAGAAACTGCTAGTGGATTAGAAGTAGAGTTGGTGTTTGGCTTGCGGGAAATCAAGGGCCTCGTTGCATTTTGCTTGGCAGCTGAAGCAGATGGCTTGACGGTGCACTTCATTGACAACGGCTTACCTTTACAAGTCACGGTCGCCCCTAGCGGGAGCAATTACAGCGCAGAATTGTTTCTGTCGACGATGCAAACCGACGATGAGGCGCCAGCGCGCATTGCCGAGCGAGAAGAACGCGCAGAAGAAGCGAGGCAGCGAGATGAGGCCATTGCGGCGGCTGCTGCGGCGGCTACTGCCGAAGAAGAGGGGTATGGCGACGATGAAGAGACGGCACTGTCTCATTCGCAGCGGCTAGGGAGTCAGCGTGGATCAGCTCAAGCGACTTCTTTCCCGGATGGTTACTCTAGACCAGAGACCTTTGGAGCTTCGAGTGGCACGGCCCCGCATGCAGAGTACGAAAATTATGAGGACGACGAAGACCAGGGCGGCGACTATCTAGGCGCCGGAGAGTATAGGGAACAAGCGGGTGAGGACGAAAGAGCAAGGTATAGTGCGCCCGACTTGCACGCAGAAACATATGATCAGTCGCGGCAGCAAGATAACGCTGAGCCTCAGCCCATGGTAGGCCACGAGCGTCAAGTTTTAGACCCAACTGACACAACGCAGGACTACGACCCAGCTCTGTCGTTTCGGTCTTCTCTGAGCGGCGGGAGCAACAATGGCCACAAAGGAGAAGTGCTAGCCGGAGAATACCCGTCGTCCTCGGGAGCGCGCCGTAGCGCAGTTGATCAAGAGGCTGAAGAATCGTCAGTTGGTCAAGAGGAGGATTCGATCGCGCACGGCATAAGCGGAGGACGCCGCCGCCGACGACCAGCAGGTGCACCTCTGCTGCAGGAAGATACCGAGGAGGAGGATGGCTCTGCTGCAGCTGCCGCTGATAGCTTGCGCGGTGACTTAGCCCACGACGGTTACACCAGCAACGCACCGCTGTCCGCGATGTCGGCGTCGTCGCACCCACGCATGAGCGCTGGTTCCAGTGCAGTGGACGAAACTCCTCAGAAGCCGTGGCACCCGGAAGCAGAAACCCCGGAGCAATTGGGCTACGGCATAGGCCACAGTGCGACAACACCAGCTTCAGCCTCAATGGGCGCTGTTGCTGCCACAGGTGAAGGTACCGCATGTGTGGCAGGAGCACGCCACCAACGCAAGCGGACGCTGTCCCGGGATGTCCTGGGCAATGGCGAGGAAGAACAAGGAGAGCAGCTCGCTGAGCCGCCTCGAAATAACGTAACCACAAAGCGCCGAGGAAGGAAGTAATTAAGGCAAAGGCCAGGAGATTTCCTTAGGATTCATCGCACTCCTTAAGGGATTTCCAACGAGATGAAAGTATTTCATTTGACTAGCTATGGCGCATTCACCTCAAGTGTCCTCGTTTAGATCTTTATAATTCTTTATCCATCTCCGTGGGCGTGGGGCGGCCGCCGGGGCGTGTGGACCTTGGAAGTCTAATCTGGCCTAGTTAATACTCTCCCAAAAACAAGGAAAAGGCAAGTACACAGCAGTCGCAGAGGCATATAAAAAATACACTTGAGCTGCATATGCGCTACCAAATTCGCTCCAGAAGGCCAATTAAGGCTCCAACGCTCCAACTGGCTCCTTTCCTCCGAACAAGTCGGCGGGACTGAGTGCTCGTTCGTGTGTCACGTTTCAGGTCCACGAGGCAATTCTCTGGGCTATTTTTTTGCCTTGGAAGGTACATGTATAGTACGCATAGCTCGTACAGAAGACAGAAGCAAGAAGCAGAAGTATCTAGAAACACCAAAAACTATAACCAACAGCTACGGGGATTTGGGCTCTAGATGAAAATAAGCAATCTATTTTTATAGATGTAGTGTGACAGTCATCCAGGGAGCAGGGAGCAGGGAGCTAAAATTATGATAAAGGGAATTTTTGCGCCTCTTTAATGAGGGGGTACAGCCCCTAGGTACAGTATTCAGCAACAAACAGACCATGTAGCTAGCTACTGAACGTTAGTAGTCTAGTGTAAGTCGGTGTCTTTGCCGTCTGCGGAGTCTCCCTGTCTCCCAGGCCAGGGCCAGACTGAAAGCTGAAAGCTGAAAGCTGAAAGCTGAAAGCCACAAAGCCAAAGCCAGCAGGATCGGGGTTCTTTTTGTGGGATGCACGGATGCAAGTTAAGAAGAAGATTCGGCGTTTCGTGTCTCGTTCGTTGTTCGCTCGACCTGAGTCTTTGTTTCCTTGGTCTCTCTACTATACTTTGAGCCAATAAGCTCCAGGGCGGGCCACCAGCTATCACGGCATCCATTCGATCACGAAGTCCCTCTGCTTCCTTGCGGAAGCACGGCAAGGCTGCACAACCTCTTTTATCGTCCGATTCAATGAGCAGCGATGATGACAGCTCTGCCAACGAAAGCATGACGGTATCGAGGACACTTCTGAAAGGGTATCTACGGATACCACGTGTTTGTTTAGACACGTTTGACGCTGCCATGGCAATGAAGCAGAAGCATCTACGTGCATTTACAGCCTATTTCATATGTTTCTTTGCTGTTTTCAGGTTGCCCCTTTCGACGTTGAGCACGGCAACGCTAGCAACGTCGTTGTGGCTGAGTCCAGTGGGTCTAATCGGGATGCCGAGGTGCTTGAGGAAGGAGAATCAACGACTGGACCTAGCCAGCCAAACGGCGTGAACAGCCGTTTAAAAGGCGCTGACCTTAGCGACAGCAGTGACGATTTCTTTGCCACTGGAAAAGATCAGGAATTTCAGTGCACGGTGCGTTTTTTGGTGTGCAGCAATCCTCTTGTACAGCACACAAGGGTCGCGTATCGACTCTGTAGGATCAAAATAAGCATCCTTGTGATGAGACTAGACTAGCTCAGGTAGCTGACACACAAGCGTACGCTCAACAGGTACGCTGCTGTAGTGGCTATACAGCGCAGGAGCGGCGCAGCAAGAAAGATCGGCTTCTGCCCTGTTTCGTCAATGCCCCACTCTGCTGCTATAAATATGGCTCGCCGTCTGCGCGCGGAACAGCCTGCTGCGGCCAGCGGTTTCGGTGCTGCAGTCGAGTTGGTAATTTCACTGTGCTGCTTGAACGATTGCGTGGGCCCATAGATACTCGCCGCCGTGAAGTATGGCTCGTCATGGGGCCTTATTGGCCTTTCTGCCTTTCCCTCACGACTTCCCTCATGGTGGTTATACCACTGTTATTGCTGGTGCTCTTCTGGAGCGTTATTCCCCGACCAGCGCTTTTGGCTTATTTAGGATTAACTGTGGTTGCCCTGATAGCGCTCGCGACTGTAGCGTGCCGCGACCCTGGCCTGGTGGAGCACATACCCTTCGAGCCGCCGGAGTCAGTGAACACCACCAACCGACGAGGGAAATGGGTCTACAACGATGTTACGGAGTCGTGGCGACCGCGAGGCGCACAGTACGACCGAGACATCAATGCCGTGGTGCGAGAATTTGACCATGTTTGCCCTTTCACGGGCACAGCTATTGGCGGCAACAATCTTACGTGTTTTTACGCCTTCGTAGTGGCGGTGCAGTTGCTGATTTACACATCCCTGGGTTTCTTGGCATGGGGTGTCTGGATTGTCCACAGCGATGGGTACACGCCACCTTCGCAATAAATTTTCGCAAAATGTTTCTGCTTCTGGTTTGAGATGACGAGAAGCGATTGAAACTTGCCCCGTGGGAAATATGTTCGTTATAATTATAGCCCTCCCTTGGTATCTTTTTCTTTCATCTTTTTTTAAAGATTTATTTTATAATGCCTCGCGAACGGAAATCGAGGTAGTGAGATACATGAGAGGACGTAGTAAAGTGGCCATATCTAAAACGCATATTCCGTATGGAACTCCCATTGCCTCAATCAGAGAGTTTAAGCCCGTAGTATAAGTAACCAGCGACCGAGCGCCAGCCAAACCCAAATCGAACCCGTTCTGCGAGAACTATTCCAAATGATGAATTATGCTCTCTGGCGTGTTTCGTCCAACCGCTGGCGTGCTCTTTCCAAGATGCCCTCAAATCGTGCAGAGAGGTCCAAGTCCACCGTGCGCAACACCCAGGATCCAGCTTCGCCATCCTCTTCTTCCTCATCATGGTGGTGATGCTCAAAGCCTAGTAGTTGAAGCGCCGTCACGGCAGCTGGGTAGCACAGAACGTCCTGCGCCAAAGCAGGGTTCGAAGAGCGCAAATGGCGGGCTTCTCGAGCTCCCAGGTCACGCCGCACGTTGCTTGCGATGGCACCCAAGCGATCGAGGCACCGCTTGGCCGCCGCAACGGTGTTATCATCGTTAATGCCTTTGTTATTTCTCCTCGACTCGGGCTTAATCTTGGCCACAGCATGACGCAAGCTGGTTCCGGTACTTTCTTGCCGCTGAAGGGGCAGAGGCCGTGGCGGCAGTGGCGGCGGGGGCATGAAGGAGTTATCGAGCTGCATTCGATTGAAGTCAACGCCGTCGCTGCTCGAACGTTCGACAGAACTTTCAGAACCATCCGTTGCATTACAAGATACCTCGCACACATCTTCGGAAACATCATCATTAAGCTCGACGATATTATTCTCTGTGAGTGAGCCTCCGTCTCTCTTGACTTCAGTATTGGATCCTTCAGCAGCTCCAGCAGCAGCATGCGGATAGTTGCGGAGAGGAAAGGGAGCGGGTGCTTGAGGGCCACTATGCGTGGCGCGTGCTGAAATGTGTGCACCTTGCTGAAGATCGCCATCGATGTCGTCGTTGGCCTCCATGTCGAGTACCACACGCAAAAGATAGCGGCGCAATGTCGCACTCCGAGTATTGCCTTCATCTGAACTAGTGCCCTCCAGTACAGTCGCCGCATCGCGCACCCCATTTCTGTCCACGCAAACGTGTAAAGATAGATAGAAAAAAGGGAGAGTCGAACATTAAAGAAAGGACCGTGGAACCAGCCATATTCAGCAAATACACACATACTCCTTCAAAACCTCAATCAGCACCCATTCCATCATAACTCATACTTAGCTCTTTATGTCAGTTTCAATCATACAAATATCTACGAAGTTAACCCCGGCATTCTTATGGTGCCAACTGTTTTGTTACCGGAGGAGTCGTGAAGTGTCCCGCAAGTTGTGCCACCCACAAGCTTCCAGACGGCCCAGTCGAGCGTCCGCTGCAGCCCACTCCGCGTCACTGCCTCCTCGGGTTACGAGCCGCCCCACCAGCTGCGCGCTTTGACTGAAACCGCCGTTGAAGGCATCATCATCACCGCTGCTGTGGTCATGGTGGTGGTGGCTGTTGCCTTCACCACGCACAAGAGCGTCGCAGCGAAGGCCATGCTCTTCTGAAGACCGCTCGTAATCAGAAGTGAGGTCATTTGCCAAGGTGTCTGCTTCAGCCACCAGTGCAGCACATGCAGTGGGACCTCCCTTCAATGCTTTTAGGGCTATTGCTACCGTCCATGCCACCAAAGCTTGCGAGCCGGAGTCTGCGCCTGGCTCGGCAAAGGACGAAGCATCAGGCAACGACGTTACTGCCGCCATCGAATTTGCAGTCCCAGCTGTTGCGTCTTCTACCGCCGCCGTGGCTAACGTCCCTTCTTGCATTGGTGTTAAAATTTGGCCGCCACTAACTCCGCCATCATTGGCAATGATACTTCGATCTCGGCCGCTGCCGCCATTCGAACGCTCTTCTTGAGATCGCGATAATTCTCGTGATGCCGGGGATGGTTGCCGCATTGACCAATCCAGCAAGCGCTTGAGCGGCCGAGCCACTGCCCAACCACTTCGCGCCAAGTCAGCACCGTGATCGGAACCAAGAAGCCGCTCGTTTGCAGCTGCTGACACCACCTCGCCCAAACCGACTCGCCGTATTACGAGCGCAGCTGCAGCTAAGAAGAAACACCGGTGATGCACAAATACCCTTCGCGCACGGGTCGCTGCGGGGCAAGGGCATTGGCATAGCTCGTTTTGAAAAAATACTGCTGCATTACCGCTACTACTGCTGCTGATCCCACCCCCACTCACACCATTGACGCTGTTGGTATTAATACCATGGGCAACCAGCCGGCCACATGCAAAGCATGGATTCGAACCCTCTGACACATGTTCAGCCGTGCGCGAGTTGCTACCCTCATCACCATTGCTTTCTACATCATTGCCACCAATTCCATTGCTGCCGTTTGTAAAGCTGCTGTCATCAAAACTGCTACCGTAGCCCATGAATTCAATGCTTATACTTTCGCCTTCGCTTTCATCTTCACCGCCGTTGTCGTCTTCCTGATTCGAACCTTCGTGTTCACCATCCCTAGCATCCCCGCCGCCATCACCACCGCCTTCTTCGTGACCCTCTTCGTCATCGTTGCGCTTTCGTTTGTCGTTCCGTGGTGGCACTTCAGCCCGGCAGAGAGGGCACGTAGTGTGCGCCGTGAGCCATTTCACGAGGCCACCACCGCAAGACCCGTCTCCACCATGGTGGAAAAATGCCCGGCACGACGATGCGACTCGGCACGATGGTAGCGTAGTAACCACGTCGCCCACCTCGAAAGGTTCCTGACAAATCGAGCAAGTGTCTTGCCCGAGCTGTAAAAGCTGTTCTAAGACTATACGAGTTTCTCCTGGAGGCGGCAACAATAAAATATCCACCCAACCGCTACTACCACTACTGTCTGACATGGCCCCTTGCACTGCTTCGAGCTCAGCTTCCTTTTCCAATTCTCGTACTTCGCCAGATGAAACGCCGCAAGAAACAGCAGCAGCAGCGATGGTGGCCTCCTCTATATTTTTCCTTTCCTCGGCAGCGCTTGCGGGCTGTACGTCACCCAGTTCTTCCGTGATGATCTCGTCCTTGTCTACCACTTTAAGCTTGGCTAGGTCAGCGAGGGTTGCTGCGCCCACGCCACGAGGAACATTGCCACCGTCGCCAATGAAATCTTGGAATTGTTGGTCTGAGATGCCCGTTGAAGTGAAATGCTGCAAAAAATCCGGCAGTGCTCCGGGAGATACGTTGAGCACGACGCTCTGCCCAGAAGCAAAAGCACCGCGCATGGCCGCTACGATAAATGCGCCTGCAGCTCCGCCTTCGTTGCCATTAAAGTCTTCACCTTCCTCGCCGCCTTCGCCCACTCCCGAGGCCATGGTAGAAAAGGCCACCCGGAGAGCACTTGGAAAGTCATCCAAGTCAAATTCACTGGCAGCCTCAGCCTCGGTAATACCTGTAGAAAACCCTTCACAGGCAGCGCAGCACCACCGCGTGTTGGGGCTTCGGGGCTCGTCTCGCAGGTCTGTGGAGGTGCCCATGCGCCACGCTCTCGCCCTTTGAGAGGGGGGTCTACTTTCTGCGCGTTCGATTCTCGCTGCCGCTCCATTCGGTACATATCCGTAAGCTCCGAAGCAGCGCCGGAAGACTCCACTGCAATGCTCGCATGCATACTCCCGAGCAGGCGTGCGAGTGGCAGTGGCGGCGGTATCAGCGGTGGTTGTGGTTTCTGCGGGAGCAGGTGTGCTGGTGTCATGAACCGTGGTATCTGCAGGTGTGCTTGAAGTGGTGTCAGAAATCATGGTGGTGGTTCCTGTAGGTACTTCGCGACTTTCAGGAGAAATCGGCTCTCGAACTTGATCAGGTGTCTCTGCGGCGGCAGCAGTGGCAGCAGTAGGTGTCGGGCGGCGGCTTGCAGAGGTAGGGGGTCGCGCAATGGCGTCGCGCAGCTGTATTAGACCAACAAAAAAGTGACACAGATTAAAGGTTGAACAAAAGGAGGAGAGTATTCCGTCATTGTAGTATCTGATCGAAAATTGCTCTATTTATTTGCATCATCATTATCTCCAATCTTATTTCTCAAATACCTCATCAGCAGCTTGCCCAGCCCTCGCTACGAGATCCTCCCGCTCGACGATGTCACTTGTATAATGTCCAGCGCGCGCCACCAAGGCCACCAGTGACCTTGATGGCCACTGTGTTAGCGCTTCTCCTTCAGCTGGTAAGCCCGCGGCTGCAAAGGCTCCCCCCGAGGAGGGAGCTTCGGGCAAAGGCTCACCTCGTCCTCCCGCAAAACAACACTCGCAGAGATCAAAGTCACAGCCTGGTTCAGGGCATCGGTACCGCTGACCCCGAGGATGCCGCCGGGCAGAAGGCCGATCAGCCCCTAAGCATACACCACCACCACCGACTGCAGCGCTTGATTCTGCTCCATCGCAGCGCCATCCAGCGAAGTCTGAATGAGCGTGGCTGCACGCGACCAGGCTGTGAGAGTGCCAAGGATGAGGCAGCGCGTCGCCACGCCAAACCGAACAAGTTTCTCCACGGCCCACACCACAACAGCTATAGTGTGGTTGTGCTATCACCGTGCCTGGCGAATGAGTGCACAATACAGAACTATGGGGATCGGGATCGTCGCGCAGGGAACACCACCGAGACATGTTTTGGCCATCGCGCCACACGCCTCGGTGGCCTAGAGCAAGGCTTTCATCTTCACTTGGGTTCAAGGTAGTCAATGCCAACGTGGTAACTCCACTCTCAGCCTCCACTGGCACTTCTGAAGGCGATTCAGACAACGAAGGCATCGATTGCGCAGAGATGACATACGGAGCTGCAGGGGCAGGGGCAGAGATTGACACGGTGGCAGATGCAGGTGCACCAACTCGACCAGCAACAGACGAAACGGAAGTGACGAAAGCGACGCCTTCAAGGTTCGTCGTAGGGAAGCATGAGCTCTGGAACCCCGCTCCCACGAGACGCGCCACAAGCGCACGAGCACGGTCTTCTGGTTGATCGAAAGCCACAGGAGGCCAAGCATGAGTGTCGTTGAAGAGGTTCGAATGGCGATCGCTTGAAGCATGTATGCGATCGGACATGTCCAGCCCCACCAGAAAGGTTCGAGAGAATTCCTGTTCAAATTCAACCGAAGAACAGAAACTTAAGGAGTTTATCATGGGTCGAAGGCAGCGTACAATGATGCACGCAAAGTGACAAAAACTGGATGTGGCAAAGAAAGCTTGGTACTCACTTCAGGGCTTATAAAACCACGCTCCAGAAAGGTGTAATGGTCAGGATGTTCAAGATTGCGATCAGGAGCAGCAAGTGCCGAAAGCAAAGTCCCAAGCACCGTCGGTTGGTCGCTGTTCGTTGGTGCGTTCGATTCTGTGACCCAAGCGCGGAGGGATCTCCCCGCATTGGCAAAGTCAGGCGCTGTTGGTGCTACAACTACTACAAAACCTTCCAAATGCGAGTCAGGAAAGGTTGCTTGCCGTTGCAGTCGAGGAGGAGGTAACAGCTCGGATGTCGAAGGTGGTGTACTCAGAGCGAAAGCCTCTACAGTGGGCCTTTTGGCTGCGCGTAGACCAAGAGAAGTGAGCGAACTAAGGGCATGCACCAGCGCATCAGCGTCGTCTGAATTTACGCAGCGGCAGGCTACAAACTCGAATCCGCCGTTCGTATTTTGCGTGTTGTTGCCGTCGGTTGTTGTAGTGCTACTCAAAGTCTGAGCTATTGATGCATCAAACTCGGCTGCTCCCATGAGCCAGCCCGCGCTATTTTGAGGCAGAGAGAAAGAAGTAAAGAAATGTGAAGATCTGTGTACCTAATTCACAACACGTGATGGGTAAGTTGATCGAGGAAAAAGGAAACATCTACACTTTGCGCTGCCTCAATTTGCAGAAGGCGAGTACGAATTTACCGTGGCCATAGTCCGAACACTTGAGCGAGCGCATTCTTGGTTAAGATTTTGCATAAGTCAAAGGATGACGGGACAAGTTGCTCCTGACTCCCAGACGTTACAATAACTGCGAATGAATCATGATAGCCAGCTGGGACTTCTGTGGCAGGTGAAGGGGCTGAAAGCAGCATGCGTTGTGATGTCAAGCTCGTCATCTTGGTTGTGTCGCGAGATGTCGTGACCTATCACAAAATTGCGACAGCGACATTCCATCTGTCAACTCGTACCACAAGATATAATTTCACAGGAAGTGAAACATTACGCCATCTGAAGCATTTCGAGCTCACTTACATCCGCATTGCAGGCGCTCTAACTTTTACCTGGATACTTACGCGCGAAGTATCTCGAACCAAATAAATTGTAAAAGTTATCGTAATAGTCGTGAAATAAGCTTTGCCGAGTTTCTTTACGGTTTGTCTGATGTAGTAACTTAGAAGAAGTTAAGCATACTACTGTAAAGCAATTTTGAGACCACACAGGAAATGTTAGAGCACTTGTATCATGCGCGCAGAAGAAGTTTGGTTATGCAGTTAGAAATGGCTGCTTCCTCTGGGGAAAAAAACGTTCCCTTTGCCCAGTTCAGCAAATTTCCTTTTGAAACGCATAGCAGCTGGTCTTGTCTAAGTGTGCCTAAGCGTATGAGCTAACTTTGAAAACAATTTGAGCTTGTGGTATTAGAAGGCGTGTACTTCATAGAAGGGCCCCATGAACTCCAACAAGAAGCATTGCTTAAGTCCCAATTGTGCTAACACGAACAATTTCTCCCTCGCGATTGCATATTCAAGAGGCTCATGTAAGAGCATTTACGATCAATTATCAAATTGTTCAAAATATATACCTAGAGATAGTTGTATCAAAATTTAAGTTGGTAGAAGCCTTGCAGGCACCATAAAGAAACAGATACTTCAAAATTTGCGCAGCAATGAGATTTGTGAGCTATTTGCGAGCTATTATGCGAAGGACTTGGCCTGCGACTGACAGGATTGAAGTGCATCGAAATATTCGGAACATGCCGCTGCGTTGTTGTTTGAAGCCTTGAGGCATTCCATGAAGTGCTGGCTCTGCTCGCCACACTGCGGTGGTGGCAGCTCCGAAGTATCCTTTTTGTCACTGCTACCACTGCCGGAAACGGAGTCGGCTGCGGCATTCACTGCCTTGTGTGCGACGGCTGAGCCACTTCCGAATGCTGCACCTGACACCATCGTTCCCATCAAGCCGGACATCATACCGCCACCCTGAGAGCGCGCTGGCGCGGGTGCTGGTGGAGGCGGAGCAGGCGCTGGGGGCGGAGGAGTATGAGTTCGAGTGGAACTCGCTGGGCGCGAAGAAGGTGGAGCGCGAGAAGAAGCACGAGGAGGGCCAGATCCACCACGAGAGCTGTGACATTAATGGTTTTCATTAGCGGTGCACGTTGGATGTGAGACAAGAAATGGAAAAACGTAAAGACTTCTATCCAGGTATCGAACACTAGAGCAGCATCTCAAATACATTAATTGCATGCCATACTCTGGTTGGATGCACGGCTATCTATACTTCTGGATATGCGAAATTAGAAATAGTGCTGAGAAATATTGTGCAATGCGGGTCTCTGGAATGTGCATTGCGATGGACATATACCGAGGCATTTTTATGTAGAAGAATAGACTTATCAAGCCTTAGTGCGAAGAGATGATTCTTGACCCTTCCTGCTTCTTTTGTAGTATCAATGACTTGAAAGTTGGCGACCTTTCTTCCTTCTAGATACAGAAGTGCAGGGTTACCGTGCTTCTTTCACGTGTAAAGATTTTCAATGAATGTTATGCAGAAGCCTAAAAATGAAGGTGGAACGCCAATTTCCCAGGACTCTGCCTTCCATTCTACTTACGTTGGCGCCTCATTCCAGTGGTCGTCGAAGGGATCTTATTTGACTTATCATTATTTCGGTCGCTTACAGTATGGGTACACCGATTATATCACGTGCAGAGTGAGGTGATATCTTTCCTTGTGAGCGTTATCAACGTTCTACTGATTGAAATATTTTGACCCTAAGAATGCTAGTCAGTGACTCGATGGGTATACCAGGTCTTCTGATAGCGTTTTCCATTCCAATATTCATGCCTCACATCCTCAACCTGAACTCGGTGAAACCTTTACGCTGGGTCGTCACCGAATACACTCCAGACCCTACTCGCTTGAGTTCTATCCAGCTCACAGGTAGACACTTGCATGCACAACCCGCCATGGTGCGATTCAAGGATGAAACAGTGGCATGTGCATTTTTCGAGGATGGCAAACTAATTTACTTGGAGCAACTCCATCCTTCACGTAAAACTATTGAAGTATCTGACAAGAAATTGTTGAAGGAGCTGATTCCAGAAGAAGTCGAACGAGTCCCAATTCCGCACATCAAACGCCACGAAGAGAACATCGAGAAATTGCAGCATTTTGCGAAAAAATGCAAAGAACCCCTTTCACATTTTGTAGGAAAGAGTGAGTAAGATTAGTCTATAGTTATCATACTGTATTTATCAGATTTTAATCCATCCTTGCATTGCACATCTAAAGTATTCAGGATTTAGGAGGAATGATTTTTCCTCTTGATGTACTTTCATTTTTGTCATATTTGGATATGGTTTAAGATCGCACCATGCCTCTTTGTTTTCATAAATTCTCTCAAGAAATTAATAGATTTTTGTATTCAAGGATCAAAGGGGCATGACTTGAGTGTCACGAAGACGAAATCAAATGAACAAACATCCATATGCCAAATGGCACACGCATACTTAGCGAATAAGTGAGTAGTGCCGTCGAAGAAAATGAGTCTGCTTTCATCCATTCACAAAGAAGTTCACCCGCAAAGAATCCTTTTTTGAAACGAGATCGGTGCAGGCCATTGATGAAGGGCCTGAGCAAATATTTTAGGTGAGTCTATTATACAGCAATTGTAATAAGTAAAAGTAAACCTTAGGCGTGCACTGAGCATGCGATCAATGCGTTGGCTGTTGCTCTAATGTTTTCTGGTACTCGGTTTTAGTATTGATTTATTCTACATGTGGGTGTGCGTGCCACTGGAGATGAGTAGAAGTGGAGTGACTTGGATACTGCGCCTTCTTTTGCCTCCTGGCATTTAGCTATACAGTACAGACCTGCAGGTTCATGAAAGTAAAAGATATAAAAGGCATTTCGCAATGGGGCACTCAGTCCAGCCAGATTTGGTCGGGATGGCGCTTATTCCTTGCTGTTTGTTCCTTTCCTAATGGGGAAAATGAATTAATCTGACCTGGTCTATGGTCTAATAGGGTTTGTGCAGTGTTCATGGACTTGGGGAGTTCAGCTGGAGTCCCCTGAAGCTCAAGTCAGGTGCAATCGATTAATTGATGTTCTAACAGGGAGATCCCGTTGGACCTAATCAATTACAACTCTCCTGAATGCATCAAAAATTATATCACAGCAGCTGCGCTTCAAAACTGTCGCACGTAGCTGCCTCACCGGTAGAAGAACTGAGGATACTTCAGACTTGTTTACCAAAACTCTGGACATGTGAACCTCAAGACAAACATTGCCTCACTTCACGTCTAGGTCTGGCGCTCTCATTATCGAATCAAGGAGGAACCTCGCCGGTTGTTCCGTTGGCCATAGTCGTCAGCTCAATGGCCTGTATCGCAGACTCTGCTGCTTGCCTTGCTCCTCTGCCATTTTCCTCTTCGCCAGTCGACGGCGCTTCTTCATCACCCCTCGAAGACCCACTTTCCAAGTCATCGTTGCCTTCTTGTCCAACAGCCGTGTTCTCGCAAGTGTCGTCGTGGGACTCAACTCGGACTGGCCTACCACTGCCGCTGCCCTGAATGCGGGCACTGCTGCTGTTGCTGCTGCCATTGCCGTTGCTGCCACCGTTCCTGCTGTTCTTGTTCTGAAATGTGATCTTTACAGGGCAGTACTTGCACTTGAGGCACATGCCAAGGAACGACGCTTTGGGCGGTGGAGCTTCTGGAGATGGGTCACAAACAGACGCCAAAAGGGCTGCTGCGTATTCAATCACCTAAAAAATAGGAAGGTTATACAGAGCGAGAGCACTGGTGCAAAAGTTTGACACTCATGCACACAAAGACACAAGCACACACTCTTATGGCAGCATTCGAATAGAGACGTCCTGAGTGCTCAGCCATAGACAAGATAGTTTACTAGCGATGCTGCGCACGCAAATGGGTGAACATGTAATAAAATCGGCGAGTATTCCGAAAACAGTTGTAGCCAGCTCCTACAATTACTCGTACCAGAGATTCCGTCGAAGCGGGTACGTCACGATACTCCGTCTGCAAGATGCGATGAGGGTAGTTGATGGCATCAATCAACTTTAAGGCCTCCTCTTCAGACATACCACGCCACGACCCTCGGAAGACCACCTAATTCAGCACAACGAGGTTCACATTTTAAGAGAAAGGGCCTTTGTGTAAGAATGCAGATATCCTTAGTGCAAAAAAATAAACAGTACCTCAAACAAAGATGAAAGCAAATTGCATGCTTCCAGGTGCTAAGAAAACTTGCAGTTTGAATGAATAAGATCTTCCACAACGTACTGCATCAGAAGCTGGACTGGTCGTTCCACTCGCGTCAAGGTAGCTGGGTGGAACAGACGACAATACTTTACTGCCAGCGGCGCCGGTGCCGCGGGAACTGCCAAGAGTAGTGAGAGCTCGAAAGAGGGTGCGGAGCTGAGTAAAACACATAGGCACACGCAGGTACAGATCGAAGGAAGAAAGAGAAGAAAAGAGGAGACGCATGTGCGTATAATCTCAAACATTTGAAAAGCACAAATTGGAAAGAAGGGCACAACATGTTATGATGTACAACCATATGTATGAACAGCCTTTGTCCCGACTTCGACTATTCCTTTTTCTCTCACCTCAATCCGGTCGCCACCGGCTGCCAATGCATGCAATGCTTTGATCAAGTGCTGTAGCGTCACCTAAGTAGTACACAAGCCAACAACATACACATGTGCCACAAAAAGCACTTAATGAGAAATATGAGCAATTCGTTCACTGGAATAAGACGAAATAGAAAGAAAGCAAAAAAATAGCAAATCAAGCCACCGTTACCTCTGAACTGTACGCCGTCGCATAAGCATTGGTGTCCTCAAACAAATTGTGGAGTCCACCTCCGCTGCCAATGCTCGCAAAGTCAAAACTGCCACCACTGTCTGTCACCTCCACTGAGGGCGCCCCCCTCTGCGTTTCACCTTGTTTGCCTTGGCCACCGCTACTGCTCCCGCTACCACTGACGCGGTTACTTTGGAGGTTGTTGACAGATACAGAAGTGGCATCCCCAAAACCGCTATCTGCAGTGGCCTCTGATCTTGCGCTCAGACTTACTTCATTGCCATTGCCATAGTCAGCCTTATCATTATCACCGCCGGTGCAAAAATCATCTTCGAACCCCTCAACCTTTCCGCTGCCTATCACCACCGAGTTTGAGTGCTGCAAGTTAAGAGGAGGACCAGTACCGTTGACAGCTGCCGTATACCTATACATGTGGTTGATTATGAAGTGTATTGAAGGTCAGGTAGGTTAGCAGGAGACGAAAGGAAGTGTAGAAGTTACAGAGATATAAGGCATCCAAATGGCACATAAAGTTAGAATAGAACAGGTAGAGAAGGGAAGAGATCGAATGAAACAAAATTGTGCTCTCAGTTTATACCTCATGGATAACACATAATAGCATTTCAAAAGTTAAGCTTCTCTAAATGTTTCTCTCGTCCCTTCATTCCTCTTCTCGATCTTTTTTATATCCACTTTCGATGTCCCACGTTGCTTGGTACCTTTTTGCGAGGTCTTCCAGAGCTTCTTCTTGCAGAGGTCGCGGCAAATTCAACCACACCTCATTGTCAAAGCCAGGTGGGCAGGGCAACAAAGAAAAAGACGAAGCAGGGCCTGAGTCGTATCCTGCTCCTGAGGAAGGCGACGACGATGAGAATGCCGATGATGCATCGGTACCTGAGCCTCCCATCGATGCTGTAGCTGTAGCTGAGGCTGTTACAGTGGCTGCAGCACTAGTCAGCCGTCCAATAACGTCTTCTTTCTCCAAGCAACCCGCCAAAGACACGCCAGCAGAGGCGGCCAACTGCTTCAGCTCTCCTACACTTTTCCCCTGTAAGCCATCGCCGCCACCGTTTGTGGCTGCCACGCACGCCACCAAGGTTTGCATCGCCGCAGCTCGCTGCTCCATTTGCTGCTTCTGTTTTTCCTTCTGACCCTGAAGCTGAGACAGCGATGACGGTTGTTGTCTCGACGCTGCCTTCATGACCGCTGCGCCGGCTTCGCGAGGTGACATGGGGGGCACATTCGCCTTGAGTTTCTGGCCTTCCACCGCTCCCGGGGGCACCACAATGGCAGCGGTGCGATTGGTCCCATCTTCGGTGGAAAATTCGAGCGAGTCTCCGGGACGATAGCCCGGCGGCACAACCACCATCATCGTCCGTTTCTTCGTGAGGCTGTTGCGCCAACGACTGAGCTCGCTGCCATGACTGTTGTTGTTGTCACTAGCTCCACTGCCACTTTCACCATAGCTGTGTGCGAGGCGCTGGCGGCGCAAGATGGACGATAAGGTGTCCGCAGCGTTGTGCAGGCCTTTGAAATGTGGGTTGTAAGCCATCTCCACTTCTAGAGTGACGGGCACCGCCGGCATTGGGGGGTTGAACGAACGACGGTTACGGGTGGATATCCAGAGGCGCTCCGACAGCACGGCATAATCCTGAAGGTTAAAGTTTGATAGTAATCCCAGAAGCGTCCAGGTAAACGCACGAAGCACAGAAGAGAATTTAAAAAAAAAAACAGAACAAAATGTGATACTATGATAGCACGCAGCGCAGAGAAAGAACGAAAGAGAGTGCCATGAAGGTATAGAAGAAAGTGAATCCACGACTAAAGATGCAGAAGCATAAAAGAATAAAAGCTTTAACTGCGTTTCATTATGACAACCTGAGGATGGGTAGGCATCGGCTGATTTCCATAACCTTTGAAAAACTCGGGTAAGAGTTGCTCGCTGTACTCGTGGCCAGGGAAGAGCTCCGACCCAGGGCTAGAATGGTTCCAAATCTTCTGAAACGCAACCTACATACGATGATGATGATGATGGTGATGATGCGCAAGCAACAATACACCTCAAATAGAAAAAGTTCGTGCAAGAGCGGGTTTTATACATAAAAAAACACTTCCTACTGCACACTGATAAACGGGTGCGCGCTCAAAAGGGAATGCAGTGAGGGGGAACCCGTCATGAAATTTCACCTGCATGCTTGTTGCGTCGCCTTCAAAGGGCGCGCCACAGCCACCGCAAAACAGGGTATCTCCTGTAAAGACGGCGTCACGGCGCTGATTAAAGCCCGGAATGCGAAACAGCACACTGCCTCGGGTATGGCAGGGCACGGCGGACACGTGCACTAACAATCCATTGGTTCCGACCTTTTCAAGAGGAAGAGAAGGAAAAGATAAAAGCAAAGAAGGTTAGGCGGTTGAGATATGAAGCTGAGGCGGAAGAAAGTACCATATTACAGAGGAGGACAAAGAAAGTAGCGCGGAATGTTTCTTTGGATCGTACCGCAATGGTGTCGCCATCGTTGATTGGGTGCGTGCAACTCGGAACCTGAACGTCGCAAAGAATAAAACATTCAACAAAGAATTATCAAAAACGACAAGCCATTCAGGACAACCTCTGACATTTCAATTCAAACTACACTCCGCACGAGTAAAAACTTCCCTTCTCGTCGATGGGATGCTGCAACCCGTTTCGATTGATGGTCCCTTTCGTAATACACAAACTCATCAAATACACAGCTAACCTCTACTCTACGACAAAAACAACAGCAAAAAAAACCCAACCTGATCGATGGCGCCGCCGTAGACTTTCGTGCACGAATTGACGTGCTTCAAAAGGTGTGCGTTGCCGAAAGTGTGGTCCCAGTGCCGATGCGTTGAGAGCACTGCTTCGAGCTTCAACACGTCACTGAAGCCATCGTGTAGGCTCATCACAGCGCCGCTGCTACCGTTGTGCGTATTGCTGGTGCTGTTACCTCCCTCAGCCGATGAGCTTCCGGCCACCGAAGGATCACTTTGTCTTCCCTGTAATGCAGTCGCATCTTCGTTATTACTTTCGGGTGACGCACTAACCGCACCGCCAGCGCCGCCGTACTGGGTGCGAGCGAGGTGCCTAAGGGCTTCGATTACAGGGGGACCATCTGAAGCATCGACGGCCACGCAACTGTGCGGTGGGCCACCTTCGAGATCCACCACCTTCAAGAGTGAGACAAATAGAGGAGGACGAGGCAAGCAACAAGAATGCACGGGACATAAAGCGAGCGAGGAAAAAGAAAAGGATCGTGCATAACCATGGGGCAAAAATAACATGGTTTGAAAAGGCTTGCAATTTTATGAAATTTGACACGGGATGAGTTGGAAAGTCAAAAAAAGAAATAAAAAGGCACACGCCTACCAAATAGCAGTAGTTGTCCAGCAGGCAAGGTACCACATGCACCTAAATGTAAACAACGCGCACACACAAGATGATACAGTGATACGGAGATTATCATCTCACAGAAGGAAGTGTAAAAACAGGTACTGGTAAAGAAATGAAATGGAACCAAACAATTATAAGTCCTCCAGAGCAATAACAACACCGCTACCACCACTTCGAGGCTCTATACGTGCGCTTTTCCATATTTTCCAACATCTACGCACACCATACTAATCCCTCACTACTATTCACTGGCTTAAGGTGGTTTACCGCATAGCGATTACTGTTGGAAGCTCGAAAGTCAAAGCGCTGAAATTGCGAGTGGCCTCCTGGACGACCGAACCATCGGCGATACAGTTGAAATGCCCACACGTGCACCTACATGTATGCATATACAAGAAGATTGAATTATGGAATTTTTTTGTAGAATAATTCACTCACGCCAGCCTAGCACACGACTGATTGGTCCCTCACGATGGGAAACTTCTCACCCGGCCCAGCGGGGTGGCGTAAAGGTGGTTGACGATCCAGGACAGGGCCAGCGGTGACATGGGCATGAGCACCGCAAACACGAGTCCCTGCACGAGCTGCACTGTAAGGAAGGCACCCTGCACGGCAACCATGACTAAGATCGAGACAAGCCCCAGCGCCGCGCCCAACTTTGAGGAAAGAAGCAAGGGACGAGCATGTTTTGAGTCAAATAGGTGCGGTACCCGAATTAGCAACAAATTGACTCACCGGACGTGGTATATCGAGGCACTTGATGTTGAGAAAGTCAAACATGATTTAAAATTGATCAATGCAGCTGTTCGTAGATATCGAGCGGCTAGTAGTTATAAACCTAATATCGCATTCCTAATAATTACTACTTTTTATACTGCTCGTAAATAATTACAATCTATAACAACATACAGTAGCGGAGGAAGTATCCAAACTAAGGCTGTTGCCGATGGCACTTGGTGACACAACTATGAAGCAACCTGCGCACTCTAAAGAGTATAGGGGCTCACTGCGTAACCGAATGCTGGCACAAAAGCCACCAAGCTCACTTCTAACTAGCCCTCGCGCTTTAACGAACAAAAAAATACAAGTTCAGGTGCCCGCGCAATGCGCGTTTTAGGGGCGCTATGAGTTCGCAGCAGCACACAATAGCACAGTATATGTGTTGTTGGTATCTCGGCGCGCTTCCTTCTCGTGGTACCCGTGCCCGTGCCCGTGCCGGTGCCCGTGGTCCTCCTCGCCCCGTTGGTGTGCGACAGCACAAATAGAGCAGAAAACACTTCCCCCAGATATACGGGGCCGTCCAAAAATATACGTCGGACACGATGCGGTCGATTTTCCATTTAATTTAAAGGATAGACGTGCAGAGCGTTTGGGGTGGAATCATTCTCCTTTTTCTGCCCCTCTCCCGAAGGGAGAATTGATGGTATTTTTGGTGCTTGGTGAGAAACAGTGATCCGTACAGACAGACTACAGTACAAAGCACGGCAGGGCAGTGTGCCATTTTTGCGGCTTCGTTAGTAGGAGTCTCAAGACCAGATCCGAGTTCGTATATCAAAAGGCGATGCCGTTGTCGTTTGAATTGGAGAAGAGGGCGCTTTACTGAGTTTTATTAAGAACGAAGAAGAAAAGCGGGCACGGAAGAGCTCGCCACTTCCCACTTACCGCTATCCTATGGCCACTCGGGAAGGGGAAGGTGTACAATATTAGCTTCCCTTCTGGTATTTGCTTCACTGTATTCTCTTTTTGCCCCTTTGGCATTCCGATTTCGGCCCTCCTAGATCTGGATTGAATGCGCGAAATTCAGCAACACACAGCACACAGCTCATTCGAGATAGCAGAGACAATTCCCAGGGCAGTGACCAAAAACACCCACGAGCCACAAAACAGCAAAAAAACAGTTATGCATATGCATTTTCTGGACCCCTCCGAATGAGGTAAACCCAGTATATTCCACTTCTTCTCTTTAAAAAAAAACATAATTCGGCCCCCAACCCGGAGGTCCGGAATTAAAGGGCAGACAGGTAAAAATACACGGCGCGATGCAGTTTTCACGATAGTAAGTAAAGAGATTTGAATTGGCGGCACTGATAGATAATACAAACACATACCAACTACCAAACCACTACTTAATTCCCATCATAATCCCAATAGCTCTATGGTACTAGGATATGGTATTATATGTGGTATCATTTACCATATCCGCCATCTCAAGATTATCTGGCTCGCGTGCCCGAGGCGTTTCTACTAAAATCGTATGGGCTCAACGACGACATGGGTCTGCACTGACTAAAAGCAGTGACAGCGGCTTGTTGTAAAATTTCGCTTATGATACTTCTTTGGAAGTTTTCATAAGCTGCCCTTGCATGGCTCCGGTTGGTTTATTTCCTGCAGCACAGATGAAGCTAACTGAAATATGTATGAAAAACACTGGCAAGATGTAAGAAAAGGCAGTCTCAACAAATGCGCTCACCTCCGGAAAACGTGCATCCCAATGAGCCTCAAAGAAGGCCTGCAAGGCTTTTCTCGTCTCATCGAGCATATCCTGCTTCGGTACTTTCGAGCCGAGGCCTGCAGCTTCACGCTTGAACACATCCTGTTCGGGGCGCACTGCGCCGGCAGCTGCTGCAAGCTCCGCACTCGACTCACCCACACCAAGGAAGCGTGCAGTATGCCGTAAAGCTTCAGACGACCACAGCCCATTGCTGCGCAAGAGGAGTAGCTGGGAACAGGGGAAGTAGCGCAGCCACTTTTCAAGGTGCAGTGGGTAGAGCGAGATGAGGAGTCGACCAGGCAACCTCTTGGAGGTAACTGCATGGCGCCCCAGCTGATCTGCCCGAATCGTCTATCCAGGACAAAAAGTCGTGAGAGCGGAGCAGAAACATAATTCTATTTGATTTAGCACTGCTGTGAGCTTCAATATACCTCGCAATCCCAATCTGGTTGTTTTTGCCTGAGTCGCAAGCGTTTCTTTACTGGGGGTGGCATCCAAACGAGGCGGCCATCTGGCAAAGCTGCGAAGCATCGTTCGAGAGCGGCAATCTCTTCGCGCATCCATACGTCAAAAGCATCGGAATTGAGCTGCCGAACAAAAGCTTCAGTACCTTCCTTGCCAGTCAAGCCTGTTGCCTTTTTGACAGCAGCTGAATGGCGAGCCGCGTGAAGTCGCCCGAAGAAATTGTAGTCGCTGTAGGTACGCTAGGAAATCAAGATTGTTAAGAATAACGCCATAATCAAGTCAAGACATTTGACACGTTCCAAAGTTGACACAGCAGCCTGATTACCTGAACAGGGTCGCGTATAGTCACAATGAGCTTCACGGTAGGATGCGTGCATGCCAGCCAGCGCGGCAACATGGCTAAGCCGGAGTGCTCCCATCCAAAATAAGCAGGTGTGGCTTCGCCAGTGATAGCATCACAGGTCTCCGCATCTCTACCACTCAACGAACTGCAATTCGCTTTCGCTTTCCAAAATGTGCGCCCTTTGAACTTACTATTTTTAGGGTCACTTAAAAACGCCTTGTCCACTTTGCGCTCTCCTGCCAAGTGGGCACTCAAATCCTTAAAAAACGTCAGCGCGTATGCATGAAGAGATTGACGATGGTTTGATGGAACGATATTTTCCGACCAAAAGCCGGTTTCTTTGACAGTCGCAGGAACAACGCCGTTCATCAAGCCAATTCGATTGTAGAGGTCAGTTGTGCCAGTTTTCTCAGGTCCTAGTGCAATGAAGTACGGCAAGCAGCCCGTGCAATACGTGCGACCCTCGACTGTTTCGTACCCCGAAGGCCGCCATTGAGCTTCACAACATGCCCTGTAAGCAGTTCAGCCGCACAGAAAATTATATATAGGAGGGATATCACAAAGAGGAGTGAATTACTCATTTGGATAGTGCGCATCTTACCTGCGGTGAACTTTGCTGCAGATGATGGAGCTTTCGTCAACAATGCTTTCTTTTCTGTTGCGAACAGTGTCCGATATTATTTCTCTGGGCCCTGTCATTCGAAAGCAGCGTGATTTGTCCCATTTATGGGCACAGATGAGGAGTTGAGGAAGAGAGCGCTGATGTCATTCACAGTATCATCATCAAGAATGGATTTCGGAGATAACTGCGAAGTTGCTTGCCCATACCGAAGACATGTGTCTGTAGGACAGCCTTTCAACACCTTTGCCATGGGAGGGTCGACATAGTCGTTCTCGAAATGTAACGTGCCCGGTAAAAGCTCCTTCAATAGCGGGCAAGCAGTCAATGCAGCACTGTCCCAAGGACCGCACCGCCTGCAGAAATGGGGCCATCGAGGTTCTCAACAACACTCTCTGTTGTTTCCATGGCTCGTTGTCGACGAAAAATGTTCAAACGTTTTGTTGATTTTGACTGCCCATCTTTGATAGTTCTGTACCATGCCTTTTCCTTTCTCTTTTTTGCCGTTCCCACCTGTGTCCACAGGTCTGTCCCTTCTATTTCAGAACTCGTTGGTCCCAGCGTCGAAATTCTACTCAGCAATTCATAATCCATTGAATCATTTTGTGACTTACCCAATTTTCCGGAGAGCTGCGTTCCACATTTGCTGGCAATTGATGGTTCAGTTGTGAGAGAGGTTATCATGCCGGTGTGATTGCTACATCGTGCGCCAGCAGCTAGCACAAACGAACTTAAAGCAGATATTGAAAGAAACTCAAGCAAGATTTTGTGAAATTTGCGAGTCAATCCAAAATTATCTCGCTGAAGAGCGCAATTCCTCATATCAGCTAGCTCTCGTGGCTGTAAATGTTGCACTTTGATGCTTTTCTCAAGAAGACCGAGCTTAATCAAGCAACTTGGGTAATCGAGACCTGACGACGATAATTCGCTAGGAGTAGCGAATTGCAGATATAACGATGATTCTTGATTGAAACTTAACTCATATAAACTCAGACTACGACCATGTAATCCTTTGAAGTCTGCGCGAGTGTCACCTATACCTTTCGCAAGCTTGCAGTACAGTGGTTTACTTTCTGTGGTGCATACATCTGTACATACATACTACTAGTACAGTATCTGCCATCAAAGTATCTTCATTTTACACGTACTTATCTGCATTGTTGTTGTTCTGTAGCTCTGCTGGATGCAGGTTGATGAGGAATGTAGGGACGTGGAATTCCCAGAGCGGGAATTCCCGAGTTCGGGAATAATGGGATTTCCCTTAGGAATTCCCAACTCGAAATTGCGCACAAAGAAGCTCGACTTCGCGCTGCATGGCACGCAGCAAGGCCAAAGGGGCCCCTAGTAGAGCGGGCCCAAGGAGTAAAGCCACAACGGCCGCGTTCTCCCATTGGCCGCTACGGGGTGCTTTCTCTGACCTCTGACCTCAGTCAGTCTCATTTTGGACCTCGTCGCTCGGGAAATGGCTCGCAAACATACAGCGTCCTAACGCATCGGCTTTTCGGAAGTAGCCATACACTCTTTCAGGCAGCAGCTCGCACGCGAATGGAGTCGCGCAGCAAGTTCTCGGGAACGGCCGGCTCTTCTTCTTGATCGCCAGAGAGACTTCGTAGTAGTCCCCTCCTCTGCGGGCGGACACTCCTCTTTTGAGCAGCACTCCTCAGGCACGGAGGAGTGTGCCACTTTGGAACGCTATCAACACTTCCATGGTCGAATTCGAACTCGAACTCGAACTAATCCAAACCCAAATGACACAGAAGCCAATGCTGCGGGTAGAAGTGTACGCGCGTGCGTTGCGCGCAAGTCAAAATCGTAAAGAGGGTAGTGTGTAGAGGGCACTCGGGCATGTGTTCCTGATAAACTACTTCCATTGGGCTACTTAAGTTATTACCTTCCTTCTAATTCCGGCCCATCGGGGCCTGTGTCGAAATTGGGCTTTTTATGGGAGTGCAGGGGATATTTTGCATTACAGGGGAGGTATATGATTAAAAGGGGAAGTTTCAGGCAAGGTGATTAGCGGCGGATTTCGTTGATGCGGATACGTAATTTGCCCCGGCTTCGTTGTTAAGGTTTTGTGATATGGATCTAAGTGCCAAGTCGTTGTGCTACTAGGCGGGATGTGGCCAGTAGACAGCAGGTTTTAAAGTATGACAGAGATCCGATGAAGCAGCTGTAGCTCCAGTTTCAGTCCTGATTCTGGGAGTTCCTGGGAAGCAATTGGGAATTCCCTGCGGATCTTGGGAATTCCCGGATCTCGGAAATTCCCTGGATGGCTTCCGAGAGATGGTAATACCACGTCCCTAATAAGGAAGCAGCTAAGTACCAGGGGTATCTATATGTTGCATAATAGCTAGCCCTTGTGAGTGCAGTGTATATGCATAGTGCAGATTTCCACTTCGGGAACTTCCTCCTCGGTAATTCCAGGGCCCTAGTGGCAACATAACAATGGAGCTGTGTTGTTGTGTTGTCCGATTTCTTTTCCCTCAACCCCCCCCCCTTTAAGGACTGGATTTAGTAACTAACGGAATACACGAGGGGCTTGTCGAGGCGGCACTATCAACCCACAACAGCCCTCTCACCAGCACAATTCCCAACGATTCCCAATAAAGGCGGCTAAAAAGATGGGGTCCAGATCTCGACAAGCACACAGCAGTCACAAAGGCACAGAAAGAATATACGTGAGCTGCATATATGCGCTAGACAATTCGCTCCCAAAGGCCAATTAAGACCCAAGCTGGCGCCTTTCCATCGAACAAGCCGGTGGGGCTGAGTGCTCATTCGTGTGTCAAGTGAACTCGAACTCGAACTAATACAAACCCAAATGACACAAGCCAATATTGCGGGCAGAAGTGTACGCGCATGCGTTCCGTGCAATTCAAAGTTATAAAGAGAATAATTTACAGAGGGCAGGAAGCATAATACTTCCATACCCTCTAAAGTGGAGTGAAAACTGTTGATAAAATAATCTTGAAACCCGACTTAAGTCAAGATTAGATTAGATTACACTCCCCAATTGTAAAGAAAAAACAGCAAGCTGCATAAAGCTGCGTTTTGATGAATCCTCCAGAACAAGTCTGACTGGGCTGAGTGTCCTTTTGCGTAATGCAAAGTTCATCTTTACTCTCTTGAACCCTGTAGGATCAATTCTCGGAAGGAGGTATAGGTTTCGAGTACGTCCGCGATCTCCACTGCGACCTATCCTCTGCTATGGCACGCCATTCCTTGAAGTTGGCCGGTAGCCCTTTGCACTTTAGGGCGTTCTTTGAAGTCCGACCCCATGTCATCTCAAGGCATCCATTCGTGTTCCTGAGTGCGCCAGAGCGTACTATGCGGGCAAGTAGTCAACGGCGGGAGGCAGCTGATTTGGACGATCCTCTGATGGCCCTTGTCAACGTGGTGCGCGAGCTTCGAGGAGACGACCAGCGGTCAAGAACGGAGCGGTGGCTGGTGTTCTCCGCACTACATTAGGGCGGCCGAAAATACTCCGCCTTTCC
>Ga0307979_1000182_pt1 | contig 41051 bp, 53 predicted proteins | sample OrgLakmetage1058_FD_201833 | JGI IMG/M metagenome (GOLD analysis project Ga0307979, IMG submission 201833) | Saline water microbial communities from Organic Lake, Antarctica - #1058 | ecosystem: Environmental > Aquatic > Non-marine Saline and Alkaline > Saline | place: Antarctica: Organic Lake...
GCGGCATCATGGGCTTTATATAATATCGGTCGTTTAGCCATTCAACAAGTTCAACGTTTATCACGTTAATTTTCGTAATTGAAAACGAGAGTAGAAAAATTTTAGTCGTATTTGACTTTTAAAATAATCTAATGTATCATTAACCAAAAGATAATTAGAAATAATAAATAATGGCTGTACCTAAAAAACGAACATCAAAAGCTAAGAGAAATGCTCGAAAGGCGAATTGGAAAAGAAAAGGATACAAAGCAGCTCAGAAGTCTTTATCATTAGCGAAATCTATGTTAAGTGGAAAAACTACTAGTTTTGTATACAGTATATACGTGGATGAGGAATAAATCTTTAAAAAAATTTAAAGATTTATTTTAATTTTTGGTTCTTGTCATAAGCTTAGGTTTTTGGAATCTTATGAGAGTGCGAATAGGGAGTAAATTTCCTTTGGTGTTGTAATTTTTTATTGAAAATAAAACTGGTTAAATACACTAATCAACTGATAACGGATGTGGCGAAATTGGTAGACGCGCTAGATTTAGGTCCTAGTAACTTTTGTTTTGAGAGTTCGAGTCTCTCCATCCGTAATTTTGTTTTTCCAAAATTTTTTATAATTCTAATGATAAGTAATTAAAAACTGAATATGCTTCCTTTTACACTTCAACAGTTACGGATTTTGAAAGCCGTTGCAACAGAGAAAAATTTTACAAAAGCAGCAGAATTACTGTACGTTTCACAACCCTCATTAAGTAAACAGATAAAGGCGTTAGAAAAAAATTTAGATATACTTCTAATAAACCGTGAAAATAATAAAATTTCTTTGACGGAAAATGGCAAAGTTTTTCTTCAATATTGCGAAAGAATATTAGCGTTATGTGAAGAAAGTTGCCGTGTATTAATTGACTTGAAAAATGGGGAACGGGGAAATTTGACTGTTGGAGCAAGTCAAACTATTGGGACTTATCTAATGCCTAGAGTTTTAGCTCTATTCGCTCAAAATTATCCACAAATTGATTTAAAAGTTCAAGTAAATTCGACACGAATAATTGCAAAGAATATCCTAAATCGAGAGATTGATATCGCTGTAGTCGGAGGTGAAATCCCGGAAGAGTTGAAAAAAAATCTAAGTGTTAAAAATTTTGTTGAAGACGAGTTTAGTTTAATTATTCCTAAATCACATCCATTTGCAGCGAAAAAAAAGATTACCAAGGAAGACCTCTATCATTTAAATTTTATAACGTTAAACGCAAATTCAACTATAAGAAAATTTATTGATAATATATTAATACAGAATCACATCCAGACAAAACAATTGAAAATAATAATGCAACTCAACTCGATTGAAGGTATTAAAACTGCTGTTAGTTTGGGATTAGGAGCCGCATTCGTATCCTCTGCTGCTATTGAGAAAGAAATTGAGCTTAACACTATTGAGATTTTGAAAATTGAAAATATTAAAATTAGTCGTACATTATCTATAATTAGTAATCCAGAGTGTTATAAATCAAAGGCGTTTGAATTTTTTTATACTGAGTTGGTTAAATTGAAAAGTAATATAGAAGATTAAAAGATAATTCTAAAAAAGTTGACGGTTTAAAAAAAGTTCTAGTAATATAGGATTAAATAAAAATAAATTAATTTAGCTTATGAAATATGCGATTGTCGAAATAAGCGGAAGGCAATTTTGGATTGAAACAGGAAAATATTATGATTTTAATAGAATTCCTACAGAATTAGGTAAACAGATAACACTAAATCGAGTTTTATTATTAAATAATGAAGGTGATGTTTTAGTTGGTAAGCCCTATTTAGAAACGGTGAAAGTAAAAGGGAAAATTTTAGAACATTTACGTGGTAAAAAGACGATTGTTTATAAAATGCGACCTAAGAAGAAGACTAGAAAGAAACAAGGTCATCGACAAGAATTAACAAGAGTTTTTATTGAAGATATTATTATTAATTAAAATTAGGAATAAAATTTTATGGCACACAAGAAAGGTGCGGGAAGCACAAAAAACGGCCGAGATTCGAATGCAAACAGATTAGGTGTAAAAAGATTTGGTGGTGAACAAGTACGTGCTGGAAATATTATAATTCGTCAAAGAGGCATGAAATTTAAGCCTGGCTCAAATATTGGATGTGGTAAAGATTTTACTTTATTCGCGTTAACGGACGGTGTTGTTAAATTTGATCATAAAGATGGAAAGCATAAACGTATAAACATTATTGTTTAAAAAATCTTTAAATAATCTTTAAATGTTAAAAAATCCCTTTAATAAGAATTCACTTGTAAATAAATATCAAAACTTAATTAGTCAGATCAACACATTGGAAAATGACCTTAAATCATTAACTGATATTGAGCTAAGGGCCAAAAGCTTTAAATTACAAAAACAATATAAGATAGATCAAAACCTGAATTCGTTAATTGCAGAATCATTTGCGCTTACGCGAGAAGCTAGTTCCCGCACATTAGGTTTAAGACATTTCGATGTACAACTAGTTGGAGGGCTTGTATTAAATGATCAGAAAATTGCTGAGATGAGGACTGGTGAGGGAAAGACTCTTGTTGCCACTTTACCAGCTTCTCTAAATGCACTAACGAAAAAAGGCGTACATATTGTAACAGTGAATGATTATTTGGCAAATCGAGATCAAGTTTCAATGGGCCAAATTTACCGATTCTTAGGTCTAGATACAGGGCTGATTCAAGATGGAATGTCCACATTTGAGCGAAGAGAAAATTATAAAGCAGATATTACGTATGTAACAAACTACGAAGTCACTTTTGATTTTCTTCGGGATAATATGGCGTTAAACTTAACTGATGTGGTTTTACGGCCCTTCAATTACTGTGTAGTCGATGAAGTTGACTCTATTCTAATTGACGAAGCTCAGACACCTTTAATCATTTCTAACAACATTCAAACGCCGATTGAGAAATATATTGTTGCTGCTGAAATTACGGATTATTTGGATCTCAATACTCATTATAAAATTGATGAAAAAAATAAAAATGTAATCTTAACAGAACAAGGTAGTAAGCAGATTGAAAAAATTTTAAGCATTCAAGATTTATACGACCCGAGAGATCCTTGGATACCGTATATAATTAACGCTCTTAAAGCTAGTGCTTTATATTTTAACAACGTGCATTACATCGTTCAAAACGGTAGAATAGTTATCGTTGATGAGTTTACTGGTAGAATCATGCCCGATCGTAGATGGGGTGATGGTTTACATCAAGCAATTGAAGCGAAAGAAAAACTACAGATTCGCCAGAAGACCGAGACAGTAGCAGCAATAACGTATCAAAATTTCTTCCTACTTTATCCAAAACTTTCTGGCATGACCGGGACTGGAAAGACTGCTGAAATAGAATTTGAAAAAATCTATACTCTTTCAGTTGAGGAAATACCCACTGCGCGCCCGAATCAAAGAAAAGATTTATCTGACTTAATTTATAAAGATCAATTTTCAAAATGGAATGCTATTGCCCAATCATGCAATAAAATTTCTTCTACAGGACAACCTATTCTAATTGGAACAACGACTGTAGAAAAATCTGAAATGCTAGCCCAGTTATTGAGCGAGTATAAGTTATCATATCAAATATTAAATGCTAAGCCGGAAAACGTTCGACGAGAGTCGGAAATTGTTGCCCAAGCGGGTGAAAAAGGCCGCATCACGATCGCTACTAACATGGCAGGTCGTGGTACTGATATTATTTTAGGTGGTAATCTCAATTTCAAGATTCAGAAAACATTATATGATATTCTAACAGTTTCGAAAAATTTCACGCTTTCGAAAAAAAGTAATCTTTTAGAATCATCTATTTTGAACACACTAGGGGGAATTTCTCAAAAATTTTTAAGTGTTTTGTTCTCTTTGCTTAATGATAAAAACTTTTTAGAATTGTCCGATCTGGATATTCTTCGAATTTTGCGCGAAAATGATCGTATTTCAATCCCAGTCACGCCATACCAATGTTCAATTAGATTTTTAATTGATGAACTGATTTCGTATAATAAGAAACAACAAGATCAAGAAAATAGAATTGTCAAAAATCTGGGTGGACTTTACATCATTGGAACCGAACGAAATGATTCACGACGAGTGGATAACCAATTACGTGGGCGATGTGGGAGACAAGGCGATCCAGGCACGTCAAGATTCTTTTTAAGTTTAGATGATAATTTACTGCGACTTTTTGGTGGGCCGAAAATTCAAAACTTTATGCAAACGCAAATTCCGGATGATTCACCCTTAGAATCGGAATTTTTGTCAAAGAGTTTAGATTCTGCTCAAGAACGTGTGGAAGAACGAGCTTATCAGCAACGGAAAAATTTGTTCGACTATGATGATGTTTTAAATAAGCAGCGAAATATAGTCTACCATGAAAGGCGACAAATTTTAGAAAGCGCATCCATCCAAAAAAATATTTTTGCATATGGTGAACAGATTATAACAGAAATTTTATTGGAGTTCCAAGAGGACAAATCTTCTAATAAACAAGTTATTTCACTAATAGAGAATTTATTTGGAAGAAATTTAACTCTAAACCATATTAAAGATCTAGACACGTTTATTGATAACTTTGATTTTTCTGAATTAAAAATATATCTATTTAATGAGTTTTGGTTAACGTATCAGTCTAAAATAACAGAGTTATCTGTTTATGGTGATGGCATTATTGAAAATTTAGAACGAAGTATTATTTTAATAAATACGGATAGAATTTGGCGGGAACATTTACAAAAAATGACACTGTTAAGAGAGGCGGTTGGATGGCGGGGATATGGACAAAGGAATCCTTTATATGAATATAAACAAGACGCCTTTTATATGTTTGAGACTCGTGAAGAATTATTAAGACATTTAGTAATTTATGATTTATTAAGATCATCAATTTTATAAAAAAGTAAAGTTAAATTAATTATTATGACAAAACGCACACTTTCTAACAAAAGCCGTTATTCAGTTTTAAAAGTATCGGGCTTTCGAGCACGTATGGCGACTCCACAGGGTCGTAAAACAGTACGAAATCGTCGTAGAAAAGGCCGAAAAGTTTTAGCCATTCGCCGATAAATTTTCAATTATTAGAGCGAGTTATTTTTACTTGCTCTAATAATAAATAATTTTTTATTTAAAATTAATATAATACTAATTTAGTAAACTAATTTGTTGAATCAGTATCATATGAAATTTAATGATGAATTAGCCCTTTTTTTAAAAGCTCGCTACCCAATAATTTATATTAACACTATTGAGGAAGATCGCGTTGAATACGCAATTCGTAAAAATGTAAAAACAAATTTAAATCGAAGTATTTATAGTTGGGATTTTGTAGATGGTTATACAAATAACCCAAATAATGAAGGGTTTGCTAAACGAAATCCGTTACAAGCGCTTGAGTTAGTGGAGCGTTTAAATGCTGATACACCCGCATTGTTTTTATTAAAAGATTTTAATCGTTTTTTAACTGATCTTTCCATTTCTAGAAAATTAAGAAATATTAGTCGGATCTTAAAATTGCAGCCGAAAACAATAATCATTATAGGTTCAGATTTAACAATTCCAAAAGAGTTACAGGATTTAGTAACTGTGATCGAGTTTAATTTACCCCTAGAAACTGAAATTAGCCAAGAATTAAATCGTCTAATCAAGTCATTAAATATTACAATTGATTCTGAATTGTTTGAAAATCTTACTAGAGCATGCCAAGGTCTATCTTTAGAACGAATTCGACGAGTTTTATCTAAAATTATTGCAACGTATAAGACGATTGATCATAACAGTATCAACGTTTTACTTAGTGAAAAAAAACAAATCATAAGTCAAACCGAGATTTTAGAATATTCATCCGTAAATGAAAAAATTACTAATTTAGGTGGTTTGAATAATTTAAAAAATTGGTTAAAAAAACGGAAAACCGCGTTCGGTATTCAAGCTGCGAATTATGGTTTACCAACGCCTCGTGGGTTACTCCTAATTGGGATTCAAGGCACCGGAAAGTCTCTTACTGCAAAAGCGATTGCTAGTGACTGGCAATTACCTTTATTGAAACTCGATGTAGGGAAACTATTTGGTGGGATCGTTGGAGAGTCAGAGTCTAGATTACGTCAAATGATTAGCGTAGCAGAGACTATTTCTCCTTGTATCCTGTGGATTGACGAAATTGATAAAGCGTTTACTAATACAGATAGTAGGGGTGATAGCGGGACAAGTAATCGTGTACTAGCAACTTTCATAAGTTGGTTGTCTGAAAAAAATAAACCCGTTTTTGTGATTGCTACGGCGAATAATATTGACCTTCTACCTCTCGAGATTATTAGAAAAGGACGATTTGACGAAATATTTTTTTTAGATTTGCCTAGAGAAGAAGAACGTAACGAAATTTTCAAAATTCATCTTCAAGAATTTAGACCAAATACTTGGAAATTATTCGATTATTCAGAATTAGCAAAATCTTCGGAGTCATTCTCTGGGGCAGAAATCCGACAAAGCATTATTGAAGGCATGTATCACGCGTTTTACGAAAAACGTGAATTTACGACTGACGATATCTGCTTAGCTTTGAAAGAGTTGATTCCATTGGCTCACCTTGAAAGTGACCAGATGGTAAGCCTGCAGAAGTGGGCTTCTTCTGGTCGAATTCGTTCAGCTTCTTCTGAACATATATATTTAAATTGAGATATTTAATGAAGCAAAAAATTTTTAGACTAGTAGCGGATCTGCGATTTTCAATTTTTATTTTATTGTTAATTAGTTTTTGCAGTATTATAGGAACAATTATTGAACAAGATCAATCCATTGAAGTTTATAAAATAAATTACTCCCTAGCAAATCCTGTTTTCGGATTTTTGACATGGGATCGGATTCTTCAATTTGGTTTGGATCATGTTTATAAAACGTGGTGGTTTTTTACCCTAATATTTTTATTCGGATTAAGTCTAATTTCATGTACTTTTCTACAACAGTTACCTTCGTTGAAAATTGCGCGACGTTGTCAATTTTTCCGAACAACAGGACAGTTTTATAGATTGAAAATCTCAACGATATTAAACACATTTTCTTTTAATAAAGTTTTAGCGAAGATTAAAGAGAACCAGTACTCTGTTTTCCAGCAAAAAAATACTGTTTATTGTTATAAAGGGTTGACGGGTCGAATTGCACCTATTCTTGTACATTTTAGTATGATTTTAGTCTTATTAGGAACTATTATTGGTTCGTTATTCGGTTTTAAAGCTCAAGAAATTGTACCTAAAACTGAAAATTTCCATATTCAAAATATCCTGAATAACGGCCAATTAACTGTCGTTCCAAAACTATCAGTTCGTATTAACGATTTTTGGATCACTTACACGAAGAGTAAAACTATTTCACAATTTTACTCAGATATTTCAGTTCTAAACACCCAAGGAAATGAAACTGAAAGGAAAACTATTTCAGTAAATTATCCTTTAGTTCATAAGGGTATTTATTACTATCAAACAGATTGGAATTTGATTGGGTTACGTTTTCAGGACTTGAATAATGAAATCACAGAGTATCCCTTAATAAATATTTTAAGTAACCAAAGTAAAGTTTGGTTAACTTGGATTTCAAACAATAAATCACTCACTGAAGGGATTATTGCCATCGTAGATAATCTGGAAGGATATTGTTCTGTTTATAATGAAACCGGTCAATTCTTAGGTAATATTGAATTAAATGAAACAGTCAAATTCCGTCAACCGATTACTTTATTAGAAATTATAAGCTCAACGGGCCTTCAAATTAAGACAGACCCAGGTATTCCAGTAATTTACCTAGGATTTTTCTTTTTAATGGGAAGTACGCTTGTAAGCTATATTACTTATTCGCAAATCTGGATCATAAAAAAGAACCAGCAATTTTTTATTGGGGGCACCACTAATCGGGCTGTTTTTGATTTTGAATTAGAATTTTTCAAATTCATAAAATAAATTAGTGATGAAAGTGACGCCCTTGTTTTATAATTGTATATAACAAGTTCAACACTTGGGAAGAATTATAATTACAAAAATTTTTTATGACAGCAACTTTAGAAAGACGTCAAAGCGTTTCATTATGGGAACGTTTCTGCGGTTGGATTACTAGTACAGAAAACCGTTTATACATCGGTTGGTTCGGTTGTTTAATGTTCCCTACATTATTAACAGCTACTTCTTGTTACATTATCGCGTTCATCGCAGCTCCTCCAGTTGATATCGATGGTATCCGTGAGCCTGTAGCAGGTTCTTTATTATACGGTAACAACATCATCTCTGGTGCGGTTATCCCTAGTTCAAACGCTATCGGTATGCACTTCTACCCAATCTGGGAAGCAGCTTCTATCGATGAGTGGTTATACAATGGTGGTCCTTACCAATTAATCGTGTTACACTTCTTATTAGGTGTTGCATCTTACATGGGTCGTGAATGGGAATTAAGCTACCGTTTAGGCATGCGTCCTTGGATCTTCGTAGCATTCTCAGCTCCAGTAGCTGCTGCTACAGCAGTATTCTTAGTATACCCAATCGGTCAAGGTTCTTTCTCTGACGGTATGCCTTTAGGTATTTCTGGTACTTTCAACTTTATGATCGTATTCCAAGCTGAGCACAACATTTTAATGCACCCATTCCACATGGCTGGTGTTGCTGGTGTATTTGGTGGTTCTTTATTCTCAGCTATGCACGGTTCATTAGTAACTTCTTCTTTAATTCGTGAAACAACTGAAAGCGAATCTACTAACTACGGTTACAAATTCGGTCAAGAAGAAGAAACTTACAATATCGTTGCAGCACACGGTTACTTTGGTCGTTTAATTTTCCAATACGCTTCATTCAACAACTCTCGTGCTTTACACTTCTTCTTAGCTTTATGGCCAGTTGTAGGTATCTGGTTAACTGCTATGGGTGTTAGTACAATGGCGTTTAACTTAAACGGTTTCAACTTCAACCAATCAGTTGTAGATTCTCAAGGTCGTGTTATCAACACATGGGCTGATATCATCAACCGTGCTGATTTAGGTATGGAAGTAATGCACGAACGTAACGCGCACAACTTCCCATTAGATTTAGCTTCAGGTGAAGTATTACCAGTTGCTTTAACAGCACCAGCTGTTAACGGCTAATTTCTAGTTTTTCTAAACCTTTAATTTTTTAAATTAAAGGTTTAGAAGTTAAAAAATTACATTATTATTTATTTTTTAAATTAACATTGACGTAACTAAGTGTTCTTCTTGGATGCTCGCTCAAGTTTGCTTTAAAGACTAAAGGGTGCATAATTGATCGTCCTTAGTTCGTTAAATAATCAAAGGAATAGTTAAAATAAAAAAGATGTGCCTGGACAAAGAAGTCTACGGTAGCTCTTTAGCGGTTTTTTTTATTGAGATCACAATCGATGTGCTTTCATAATCTTATCAAGTTAAAAGTAAGAAACATTATGAAGAATGGGCTTTGTGCCAAATAGTCTAATTAACAATAAAGTTGCACTCCCTTGGCAGGAAGTAAGAGTGAGAACTTATCTTGTTCTAGCCTCTTTTGAAGCCCCTAATTATTATTAAAAGAATTAGGGACTTCAAAAGTAAAATTATGGTTGCACGAATCCAATACTTTTATTACCGAAAATAAAATTATCAATAAGTAATTCTCTTACTAAGCCTCTAAACTAGTTACTCCAGCGTTCTAAAACTAAAGTATTTGAACCATCAGCATTTTGTTGGTATTTAATGGGTTGAAAGCCCGTTTTTTCACTTTCTCCGATAATAGCTTCACCAGCATACTGTTGCGAAACTTTATCAATAAAACTTTCAATTGGATAAGCCTGCTCCCAGAAGCTCATATCAACCACTAGTTCGTATTCCTGGCCATTCCAAGTAAATTCTACATCATACCCATTCGCTTGAGGAATTATTAAATCGATGTCTGTAGGGTTTGAACTAACCTTATTTTGTCTTTCATGTACAATATTTAATCTATTTAATGCTTTTTCTAAATAGAAGAGGTTTTGAAAGCGAGTTTTCATGTGCGTAAAATGTGACATAATTACTATTATTAATAAATAAACTTTAACTACAAGTATAACTTCTTTTACCCCGTAATTAAGTCTGTATATAAATATTTAAAATATTAATTACTAGGAACATTTACGTTCCCAGTAATTAATTAACAATATCTGCCTTTTTTAATAAGCTTAAGACTGTTTCTGTGGGTTTAACACCATAGCCTAGCCATTTTTGTATTTTATCAGTATCAAACTTGTACTGTTTTGTAATTGGATTATAATATCCAAGCTCATCGATAGGTCTTCCATCTCGTCTAAAGGTATTTTCCATTATAACTAATCGATATGATGGAGAACGCTTCTTCCCTATTCGTTTTAACCGTAATTTTAACATATAACTAGTTGTAAGATCTAAAATAATTTTTTTATTATAAAGGTTAAGCAATGAAAAACTTAACTCATCTAACGACGAGAGTAATACTCAATTACAAGTAATTCATCAAGTTGTAATGAGACATCGTTTCTATCACAATAATCTAAAACAGTTGCTTCTAATTTCGAAGTGTCAAATTTTAAATGAGCTGGGATTCGACTTACTTGATTGTTCTTCAAGTTACTGTCAACTAAAGTCTTTGAACTATTCTGCTCTTTAACACTAATAATATCATTCAATCGACACTGAAAACTCGGAATACTAACTACTTTCTTATTTATAGTAATATGTCCATGATTTACCAATTGACGTGCCTGAGACATACTTTTTGCAAACCCTAATGTAAAACAAAGAGTATCTAAACGCATTTCTAACAATTGAAGTAAGATTAAGCCCGTAACTCCTTGACGTCGACGTGCTTCTTTAACATATCTAAACAATTGATTTTCCGTTAACCCGTAATTGTACTTCAGTTTTTGCTTCTCTTCTAGACGCACACCGTACTCGGTTAACTTCTTACCTGTGTCAGCACCAGCATTTCCATCTTTTCCAGGACGATTAATCTTGTTCGACTTCTTTGTTGTTAAACCTGGTAATACACCCAAACGTCGTGTAATTCTTAATTTAGGTCCTCGATAACGTGACATAAAAATTGATTTAATTTATAAATAATTCTTTTTATAATACTTAATAGTGAATGTTTTAACAAGGGCGAATGACCGGACTTGAACCGGCGAATGGTGGAATCACAACCCACTGCCTTAACCACTTGGCCACACCCGCCAAACTGTCTTGACATATAGACTATCAGATAATATCATTCTACGTCTAGGTTATTCCTAAAAAAGTTTCGGTAAATAAAATGTCTAAATTAAAATGTTTTGTCTTAAATGGAGAAGAGTATGTTACTGAATCTGATTTGACAATTCTAGAGTTAATAAAATATTTTGGCTATAACGCTGCGCTTCTTGTTCTAGAATATAATAATTTAATTTGTAATAAAAAAAATTGGCAGAATATCATCATAAAAAATAATGATAAGATTGAAATTGTGACAATTGTGGGAGGCGGCTAATTCTATAACATTAATTATAGAATTATCCCCCTCCTTATTTTATTTATTCTCGAATAATTGCATCAAATTCTTCAGTTAATAATAACTGAAGATCTTTTACAATAGTATCAATTTGCCTATTTTCTAATGTTTTATTTTTTGATTGAAAAATTAATTGCAAACATAAACTTGTAGATGACTCAGGTATAGATGAACCCCGGTATTCATCTAATAAATTTATTTCAGATAAAAATTGTGTACCATTACAATAAAGCACTTCTCGTAATTTGTTAAAAGTTATATCCTGCCCAATAATAAAAGATAAATCTTTTACTATTTTGGGGTATGATGAGTATTCTTGATAAATTGGTAGCTGGTTTATTTGAAGCCGATTTTGAATTATATCCATATTAAACTCGAATAAATAAATTTCAGGTGAAATTGATAAACGATTGGCTAGTATGGGGTTAATTTGCCCAAAGGTTCCTAAAATTTTTCCATTTGATGAATATAATTCTGCACTACGATAAGGGTGTAAAATTTCCCTCATTTTTACTGAAGAGTAGGTTTCCCAAGAAACCACTAAATTCAATTGTCTGAATAATTGTTCCATCTTGCCTTTCGCTTCAAACCAAGTTAATGGTTTTGCGTTATCTGACCAGGTTAACTTGGTCTTTACTCCTCCAAATATGCCAGCAACATACTCTTGTTCTTTCAGTTCTGTAGTTATATCCCCCGAGAAGACGTGACCATATTCAAATCCTTCAACAAACGAATTTCCTTGGTTTAAATTCTCTTGTACTGTCATTACCAAATTTGGTAACAAACTTGATCGTAAATTTGAACAATCTGATAATAATGGGTTAATTAATCTGATTTCATTATTTAAAAAAGTTGTTTCATTTACTAACGAGTAATGAATCAGTTCGTTAAAACCTAAGTTGAGAAGACAAGAGGTAATTTTCTTACGGGCCTTATAACTTGAGTCTTCATTACCAATTGTTTTTATTTTTGGCAAAGTAGTTACAAAATTATTAAATCCATGCAATCTACCAATTTCTTCAATCAAGTCGATTTCCCGAGTAATATCATCACTTCTAGAATAAGGAATTCCAACATCCCAAGTTAATGATGAATCATTATAATGAGACGTAAACTTTAAACGTTTTAAATAACTACTAATAACGTTAGGTTGAATGTAACTAAACTCATTTTTGGAATCTTTTTCGGTTGGACCTAAAATTTCTGTAACGGTTCGGTACCTTAATCGAATAGATTTCGGTGTCTGTTGAGAAATATTGTTTGCGGTATTTAGTTTACAAGTTAAGCTTGGGTTCGATATACGTAATAAAGAAATAAGTCTGTATAAAGATTCGCTAAGGTACGTGTCTTTTAATGCTTTTTCATATCGGGCAGAGCGATCTGTTCTTAAACCCAAATTTCGAGCTTGTCGTCTGATTTGGGCCGCATTAAAAATACTCCCTTCAATTAGCAATGAGTCTGTATTTTGTGAGTAAGAAAAATCTTGATTTTCAATAATTCCGGCAATACTAATTGGTCGTTCATTAGCCTTAACTAATAAAATCGAATCATCTAATTTATAGTTTATACCATTACTGGCTAAAAAATCTTGGGTCCCTTCGTTCCCGGATACTGACAGTTTAAATTCTGATTGCCCTAACTGCGAGCATATTTCGTCAAAATCATAAAATGCGAACGGATAACCCGTTTCTAATAGAATATAATTTTGAAAATCTAATAAATTATTAAGTGGTTCAATGCCTGAACTAAGAAGTTTATGTTTAATCCATTTAGGTACACTCTTATTATTTAAATTCTCAACAATAACAGACAAAAAAGGTGAGCAGTCTTCTTCATTCACAAAACTGCTAGATAATTCTTTGATTTTTTGTTGCCACTCTCTATTTTGTACCGAGTAATTCGATGTTTTAGAGGATTTGTCTAATAAGGCGGCAATTTCTATTGAAAACCCCTGAATAGATAGACTATCAGAACGATTCGCTGTGGCTGAGATATCTAGTACAGTTTGTCTTTGATTATCTATTTCTAATTCTAAAATTTCTTCAACTTCAAACCCCCCAAGGGTTAATTTTTCGATTAGATCATCAAGACTAACCGTTTCAATATTTACTAATTCGTTAATCCATCTCAATGATATTTGCATTTTTGAATGTTTGTAAATTTTTCTGATTAATTAGCTTTAGTGAAAATTAAACCTTGTGTTTCACCGTATCTTTCCATAAATCTCATAAATCTATCCCAAGCTTCAGGACTTTTCATTATGTAAATTGATTCAATTGCTTCAGGTTTTCCGTTTACGAACCTAGCATTAACGTCGCGTGTTTCTAGTGTACCTTCTCCGTCAACTAAGTACATTCCTGTAATTTCGCCTTCTTTCGCGGTATTTTTGTCCAGAATATTAGGATTCTTAAATCGAAAGGTAGCTGTTCCAGTACTCCCATCTCTTGAACGAGTTAAACGGACGTCCGGCAATACCTTCTCATCAAGCCCTTTTATAAATTGAATTTTAGCTTCCATGGGTTTTATCCTTAATTCAAGAGTAGTAAATTATAATAACAATACTCTACTCCAACTATGCAAGTTATGTAAATTAAAAACAACTTTTTCTCACTTAGGTATAAACACAAATTCCTGTAAACTGGGGTGGCAGGATTCGAACCTGCGAATGGCGGAGTCAAAGTCCACAGCCTTACCACTTGGCGACACCCCAAAATTCTGATGAAGAATAAGATAAATAGAAGCTTAAAGATTGGGCAAGAAGGGATTCGAACCCCTGACACCGTAGTTCGTAGCCACGTGCTCTAGTCCACTGAGCTACAAGCCCAAAATATATTTACATACTACTAAAGAATTAAGCTTTAGTAAAGTTAAAAAAAAAATTAATAGAATCTGATTTTAAACTTGCAAAATAAATAACTATTGAAGTAGATTAATATCTTAAATATCAAAAAATAGAAATTAAAATAGTTCATTCATAAATATGGCAAAAAAGATTTTATATCAAGACAACGCTCGTCGTGCTTTAGAACGTGGAATGGAGATAATGGTAGAAGCCGTTTCAGTAACATTAGGGCCGAAAGGTCGAAATGTAGTATTGGAGAAAGCTTACGGGTCACCTCAAATTGTCAATGATGGTGTAACAATTGCAAAAGAAATTAAATTACCTGATCATATCGAAAATACTGGCGTTTCATTAATTCGACAAGCCGCGTCTAAAACCAATGATGTAGCTGGGGATGGCACAACAACTGCTACGGTTCTAGCCTATGCGATGGTAAAAGAAGGATTGAAAAATGTCGCTGCTGGAGCAAACCCGATTTCAATCAAATTGGGAATGGAGAAAGCTAGTCAATATTTGGTAACTCAAATAAACGAATTTGCACAACCTGTAGAAGATCTTCAATCTATCCAACAAGTAGCGACGATTTCCTCAGGAAATGATGAGGTAATCGGTTCTTTAATTGCAGACGCATTAGCGAAAGTAGGAAAAGAAGGTGTTATTTCTTTAGAAGAAGGTAAAGGTATTGTAACCGAGTTAGAGATTACTGAAGGTATGAAGCTAGAAAAAGGTTTCATTTCACCTTATTTCATTACGAACACAGAAAAAATGGAAGTTTCGTATGATAACCCTTACATTCTTTTAACAGATAAACGAATTACTCTAGTACAACAAGATTTATTACCTATCTTAGAGCAAATAACTAAGACAAAACGACCGCTTTTGATTATCGCAGAGGACGTTGAAAAAGAAGCGTTAGCAACATTAATTCTAAATAAATTGCGTGGAATTGTAAACGTTGTCGCAGTTCGAGCCCCCGGTTTTGGGGAACTACGTAAACAAATGTTAGAAGATATTGCTATTTTAACATCTGGTACTGTTATTACACAAGATGCCGGATTAAGTCTCGATAATATTCAACTTAACTTGTTGGGCCAAGCGCGACGGATTATCGTTAATAAAGATACGACTACAATTGTTGCTGATGGACAGACATTAAATGAAATTAATAGTCGTTGCGAACAACTTAGAAAGCAGGTAAATATTGCTGATACAGCATATGAAAAAGAAAAATTACAAGATAGAATTGCTAAGCTATCAGGTGGAATTGCCGTAATTCGCGTAGGTGCAGTTACTGAAACTGAAATGAAAGATAAAAAATTACGCTTAGAAGATGCGATTAATGCAACTCGTGCAGCAGTCGAAGAGGGTATTGTTCCCGGTGGTGGGGCAACTTTAGCTCATTTATCAGAAAACCTTGTGACATGGGCAAAAAATAATTTAAAAGAAGACGAACTTATTGGGGCAATGATTATTTCACGTGCGATATTAGCACCTTTACGTCGAATCGCTGAAAATGCTGGCATAAATGGCGCGGTTATTATTGAAAAAGTTCAACAACAAGAATTTGAGATAGGATACAATGCGGCTAAAAATACTTTCGGCAACATGTATGAAGAGGGTGTAGTTGATCCAGCGAAAGTAACTCGTTCAGGTTTACAAAACGCAACCTCAATTGCTAGTATGATTTTAACAACAGAATGTATCATTGTTGATGACAGCCAAACTTCGACCACTTCTTAAAATTTGATATATCAAAAGTATAAAGATTTAAAAATCTTTATACTTTTAATTTATTTAGGGTTTATAAATCATTCAAATTTGACATTGGATCTGGATTCGAATCACTGTCAGCATTGGCTGCGACCATATCTTTCATTGCTACTTTTAAATTTTCAACTTGTGTTTTTAAAGCATCAAAGTCATCACTTGAAATTTCTTGTCGAATATTTTCGATCAATTTTGTAATATTTTGTTGTTGATCTTCAGAAATATTATCTTTTAAAAGCCCTAGTTCTTTTTCAGCTTCAAAACATAATGCTTCAGCTTGGTTCTTCACATCAATATTTTCGCGTTTCTCTTTGTCAGCGGTTGCATATTTTTGTGCTTCGGCTAGCATTTCTTCCACTTCAGTTTCATTCAAATTCGATGCACCTTGAATTGTTACTGATTGTTCTACGCCTGTTTCTTTTTCTCTTGCTTTTACTGATAAGATACCATCTACGTCGATGTCAAATGTCACTTCAATTTGCGGAACACCACGATCCGCACCTGGGATTCCGTCTAACCGGAAATTTCCCAGACTTTTATTTCCAGCGACCAATTCTCTTTCACCTTGTAAAATATGGATTTCAACGTTCGTTTGATTATCAACCGCGGTCGAAAACATTTCAGATTTTTTAACTGGAATTGTTGTGTTTCGAGCAATAATTTTTGTCATTACTCCACCAAGTGTTTCAACACCTAATGATAAAGGAGTCACATCTAATAATAAAATATCTTTAATTTCACCAGCTAAGATACCCGCTTGGATCGCTGCTCCAATAGCAACTACTTCATCGGGATTAACTGACTGATTCGGTTTCTTGTCTGTTAATGATTCGACTAAATTTTGGATAGCTGGAATACGAGTTGAACCACCCACTAAAACAATCTCGTTTATGTCAGCTTTGTCAAGTCTAGCATCAGTTAATGCTTTTTCTACAGGTATACGGCAACGATTAATTAAATTTTCGCATAATTTTTCAAAAACGTCCCGTGTCAATTCTTTTTCAATATGCTTCGGTCCTGTCTTATCCGCAGTAATAAACGGTAAGTGAATTGTCGTTTTTTCAATAGTTGATAACTCAATTTTTGCTTTCTCTGCAGCTTCTGTTAAACGCTGTAAAGCTTGAATATCTTTAGTTAAATCAATACCTTCTTTTTCTTTAAAGTCTTTCATTAACCATTTCACTAAAACGCTGTCAAAATCGTCACCACCTAAATTTGTGTCACCTGCTGTAGATAAAACTTCAAAAATTCCGTCACCAACTTCTAATATCGAAACGTCAAACGTTCCGCCACCTAAATCGAAAACCAAAATTGTTTCGTTTTGTTTCTTATCTAAGCCATATGCTAGTGAAGCAGCTGTTGGTTCATTAATTATTCTTAAAACTTCTACACCCGCAATTTTCCCTGCGTCCATTGTTGCTTGTCTTTGTGAATCATTAAAATAAGCTGGAACAGTGATAACTGCTTGTGTTACTTCCTGACCTAAATAATTGGTCGCGTCATTAATTAACTTCCGTAAAATTTGTGCAGAAATTTCTTCTGGACTAAAGTCTTTATTTAATGCGGGACATTTAATTTTAATGTTATCGTTCTGGTCTTTATCTACTTTATAAGGTAAATTTTTCGCATCTTCAGAAATTTCTCCCTCTTTCGATCCAATAAACCGTTTCACGGAGAAAAACGTGTTTTCAGGGTTAATAACGGCCTGTCGCTTCGCGATTTGACCGACCAATAACTCCTCTTTCTTCGTATATGCGACAATTGATGGTGTTGTCCGTAAACCTTCAGCGTTAATAATTACACTTGGTTGTCCACCTTCAATTGCAGCAACTACAGAATTTGTCGTACCTAAATCTATTCCTACAACTTTTCCCATTTTTATTCTTCTTTTTTATATTTTATACTTATACATAGATTATAACTTAACTCCTGTTCTAAAAGCGAACTCAACAAACCGCACCAAATTACCCTTTTTTAATAAGATTGTTAAAATACCTTATATAGACAAAACATAAGAAATTTTCTACACTAGTAGAAATGATTTACTAATCATAATTGGTTTATCTTGTTCTGTTCCATATAAGTAAAGCAAAGTTAATAATTATAGAATAAATTTGGAGGAATATTGTGGTTGTAGGTTTATTAGGTAATAAAATTGGTATGACTCAAATTTTTGATGAGTCTGGTAATATTATTCCAGTTACAATTTTAAAAGTTGGTCCTTGTGTTATTACACAAGTGAAGACACAGGCAAAAAATGGTTATGACTCAATTCAGATTGGCTACGGGAATGTTTCAAGTAAATCATTAACTCAGCCTGAATTAGGTCATTTACAAAAATCTAATATTCAACCTTTAAAATATTTAAAAGAATTTAGAGTAAATGAAGAGAGTGAGTTTAAAATTGGTCAAATTTTAAACGTGGATTCTTTTTTACCAGGTCAGCTTGTAAATATAAGAGGTAAAAGTATTGGTAAGGGTTTTTCCGGCCATCAAAAACGTCATAACTTTACTAGAGGTCCTATGACTCATGGTTCTAAAAATCACCGAGCGCCAGGATCAATTGGTATGGGAACTACTCCTGGTCGTGTTCTGCCAGGAAAAAAGATGGCAGGTCAATTAGGAAATAAAATTACAACGATTAAGAAACTTGAAGTTATTCAAATAGATTCAGAAGAAAATATTTTAGTAATCAAAGGATCTGTTCCAGGAAAACCTGGCAACTTATTAAGTATTGTTCCTTCAGAATAAAAGAACTGAAATTACAAAACAAATATATTAAAAGAAAGTATGACTATTCAAAAATTTATAACATATAGTCCATTAGATATAGATGGAAAACAACTAGACTCTAAAAATGAACTAAAATTGAATGTTTTAGAAGCATCAGGAAATTATCTATTACATAAAGATCTTTTAAGACATTTCAATTCACAAAGACAAGGTACAGCTTCGACTAAGACTCGTAGTGAAGTTCGAGGTGGGGGCCGAAAGCCTTGGCGTCAAAAAGGGACGGGTCGTGCTCGAGCTGGTTCTAACCGTTCACCATTATGGAAAGGTGGTGGTGTAATTTTTGGTCCAAAACCCAAAAACGTAACTCTAAAATTGAATAAAAAAGAACGTCGACTAGCGTTACAGACTCTACTATACAATAAGAAAAATAATATTTTAATTATTGAAAACTTAGAGAATGAAATTGTTGAGCCGAAAACAAAAGCGTTTTTAAAAATTTGTCGCAATTGTGATATCAATTTGGACCAAAAAGTATTAGTAATTGTTTCAAAAAAGACGACGCCATTGAAATTATCAACACAAAATGTAAAAAATGTTGAGCTAATCTCTGCTTCAAATTTAAATACTTTAAGTTTATTAAAAGCAAAACAAATTATATTAACACCATCAGCAATAAATGATATAAAGGAGATTTATTGTGACTAATTCTTCAGATTTTTCGCGTAGCAACTCACAAATTATCAAATACCCTATTATTACAGATAAAGCTACACGACTTTTAGAAAATAATCAGTACAGTTTTGTGGTAGATCGCTACTCAGATAAAACTACAATTAAAGCTGCAATTGAGTATTTGTTTAATGTAAAAGTTATAAAAATTAATACGTGTCGTCTTCCAAGAAAGAAAAAACGTGTTGGTAAATATCTTGGATGGAAACCGCAATATAAAAAAGCAATTGTAACTTTATCTGAAGGTGATGTAATAAACCTATTTACAGATAGTTAATAAATAAAAAAATCCAGTTTATGAGTATTCGTCTTTATAAAGCATATACACCAGGCACGAGAAATCGGGCATTATCAGCTTTTACTGAAATTACAAAAGCTAAGCCAGAAAGAAGTTTAATTCGAAAAAATCATCGTAATAAAGGTCGAAACAATCGAGGTGTTATTACTATTCGTCATAGAGGTGGTGGTCATAAAAGACGCTATCGAATAATTGATTTTAAACGGAAAAAATACGGTATTGAAGGGATCGTAGCTGCAATTGAATATGATCCCAATAGAAATGCACGAATTGCATTAATAAATTATTTAGATGGGGAGAAGCGTTACATCTTACAGCCCAGAAATTTAAATGTAGGTGACAAGATAATATCTGGTTCAGGTTCTCTATTAAATATTGGAAATAGTTTACCCTTAGGAGAAATTCCTTTAGGAACTTCTATTCATAATATCGAACTAATCCCAAGCCGAGGCGGTCAAATTGTTCGCGCAGGCGGAACATCAGCAAAAATTTTGGCTAAAGAAGGTAATTATATTACTTTACGCTTACCGTCGAAAGAAATTCGTCTAATCCGTAAAGAATGTTTTGCTACAATTGGCGAAGTTAGTAACAACGATGCTTTTTTAGTGCAAAGTGGTAAAGCAGGCCGAACGCGTTGGTTAGGTAAACGTCCAACAGTTCGTGGATCAGTTATGAATCCATGTGATCACCCACATGGTGGTGGAGAAGGAAGAGCACCTATTGGCCGAACTCGCCCATTAACTCCATGGGGAAAGCCGGCTTTAGGAATGAAGACACGGAAACGAAAAAAAATGAGTGACGCATATATTCTTCGTAGAAGTTCTTAAATAATAATCTAACACTTTAAAAATTAAGAAAAAAATTTTCAAGATGCCTCGATCATTAAAAAAAAGTCCCTTTGTTGCTTATCATTTACTGAAAAAAATCAATAAATTGAATAAGGCTGGTAATAAGAAAGATACAATAACAACTTGGTCTCGTTCATCAACAATTTTACCTAGTATGATTGGATTCACGATTGCAGTCTATAATGGAAAGCAACATGTCCCGATTTTCATTTCTGACCAACTAGTTGGCCATAAATTAGGAGAATTTGTATCGACTCGAACTTTCAGATCTCATATCAAAACTGATAGAAAAACAAAACGTTAAATATATCAAGAAATGAATCAAATCTTGTATGAGAATAGATGTAAATGTAATGAAGAATTTTCAATAACGAAAAAGCGAAAATCAACTACTAGAAGCGAAGGTAAACCGCTTCAATACCCTAAATCTAATGAGATCACGTCAAAAACATTTCAAATAAAATATGAAAAGAATTTATCTTCAACAGCAAAATTAATTTTGAATAGTTTTCAAAATAAATATATTTACTACGCTATTGATGATATTTTATATTTATTAAAATTAGATTCGGTTGAACGAGATAATCTATTAGCAATATTGTATTCACCGATTCTTTCATTGCAAAACAATTTTTCTGTTAACTTTTTTGATATTTGGATCCGCGAGGTCTATATTGATGAAACATCAAAAGTTAATAAATTTCTTCATAATGATAATAAAGATTTCCAGCATTTCAGTTATATAACGATTACATTTTTCTATAAAACTCGAGTACCGGCTAAAAAACAAGAGTCATTGTGGTAATTATTAATATCATTAAAAGTGTTACAAGAAGATCTGTTTATTTCTTGATGATTTCAATCAAATTTACTTATTTACCAATAAATCGTTAAAAAGTTTTCAGTGTTAAAGTTTAATAAAATATTAGTAAATCATATTTATATAATTTATTAAAATTCTAAACTTTATATTGAACAATACACATTAGAAACAATTATTTATGTCAAACACTCAATCAGTTAAAGCAGTAGCTAAATATATTCGGATGTCTCCGCATAAGATAAGACGAGTTTTAGATCAAATTCGAGGCCGTTCGTACCAAGAGGCATTGATGATTTTAGAGTTCTTACCTTATGATGCTGGTGGACCTATTTGGCAGGTTATTCATTCAGCAGCGGCAAATGCTAAACATAATTATGGGTTAGACAAGAAAAAATTAATTATTGATGAAGTTTTTGCTGATGAAGGACCCAAATTAAAAAGAATTCGACCCCGCGCTCAAGGAAGAGCATTCAAAATTTTGAAGCCAACTTGCCATATTACAGTCGTAATGAAAGCAATTAATTAAATAATAAAAGAATAAAATTTAAGGATCAATGCTATGGGCCAAAAGACACATCCTTTAGGGTTTAGATTAGGTATTACACAAGAGCATAAATCTACTTGGTATGCTAATTTTAATCAATACGCTGATGTCTTACAAGAAGATGATAAGATCAGAACTTACATTAATACAATCTCACAAACAAATAGTATTGCGAATGTTAAAATAAACCGAAACGGATTAAATGATCAAATCCAATTAAATATTGAAACTGGGAAGCCAGGAATTTTAGTTGGTGACCTTGGTAGTGGTCTTGAGACTGTTTTAACAAACGTGAAAAAGAAATTACCAGCAGATCGTCAGCTTACAATTAACGTTCTTGAAGTAGAAAAAGTTGATTTAAATGCTTCATTACTTGCTGACTTAGTTGCAGAGCAATTAGAAAAGCGTATCGCTTTTAGACGTGCGATTCGAGAAGCATTACAACGGGCGCAAAAACAAAATGTCAATGGTATTAAAATTCAAGTTTCAGGACGTTTAAACGGGGCTGAAATGGCGCGGACTGAATGGATTCGTGAAGGTCGAGTACCTTTACAAACATTACGTGCTGATATTGATTATGCTACGCAAGAAGCTAATACAATTTATGGAATTTTAGGCATCAAAGTATGGCTATTCAAAAGTGAGATTTTATCTAAATAGAGGGTATTTTTCAATAAGTTAAAAAATTTATATTTTTATTAAATCAATTTGTTATGTTGAGTCCAAAAAGAACAAAATATAGAAAGTACCATCGTGGACGTATGCGCGGTACAAAAACTCGTGGAAATGAGATTTGCTTTGGTAACTTTGGTTTACAAGCTTTAGAACCAACTTGGATTACATCACGTCAAATCGAAGCATCGCGTCGAGCAATTACACGCTATACAAAACGTGGGGCAAAATTATGGATTCGAATTTTCCCTGATAAAAGTGTAAGTGCTCGAGCAGCAGAATCAAGAATGGGATCAGGTAAAGGGTCTGTAGATTATTGGGTAGCTGTCGTAAAACCAGGGACGATACTTTTTGAAATAAGTTCAGTTCCTGAAGAAGTTGCGAAAGCTGCTCTAAGTTTAGCAGCGTACAAATTACCAATAAAAACAAAATTTATTATTAAAGAGAATATTAATTAAGAAATATGGGTCTACCTACGTTTACTGATATTATTTCACTTTCAAATACGGAAATATCTGAGGCCATTATTGAAACTGAAAATAAATTATTTAATCTTCATTTTAAAAAAGCTACTCGTCAAAGTTTTAAGTCACACGAGATTAAAACCGCAAAACGCCGTTTAGCTCAATTGAAAACACTTTTAACATTAAGATTACAAAACCTGGAACAAAAAGACGAAAATTTAATTAGGAATTAAGATCAAATGTCAAAAAATCATACTATTCAATATAAAATTAAGGAGTTTTAGATGCCAGTAAAGCAACAAATTGGTATTGTAATTAGTAATAAAATGCAAAAAAGTATTGTAGTAAAAATTGAAAAAAGATATCCACACCCAATGTATTCTAAAACACTAATAAGAACTAAGAAGTACTTAGCTCATGATGAGTTAGGAGAATGTAGTATTGGTGATCAAGTATTGGTAGAAGAATGTCGACCATTAAGTAAAAGAAAGCGTTGGAAATTAATAAAGATTCTTTCAAAATCATCGTTAATAAGTTAAATGATATTTTTATGATTTATCCTCAAACAATGTTAACAGTAGCCGATAATACGGGTGCTAAAAAAGTTATGTGTATTCGTGTATTAGGTGGTAATAAGAAGTATGCGAAAATTGGTGATACAATTATTGCAGTAGTTAAAGAAGCTCTACCCAACATGCCTGTAAAACGTTCAGATATTGTAAGAGCTATTGTTGTAAGGACTAAAAAAAGTGTTCGACGACAAGATGGAATGTATATTCGATTCGACGATAATGCGGCTGTAATTGTCAATTTGGATAACAACCCTCGTGGTACACGCGTCTTCGGCCCTGTCGCCCGAGAAATTCGTGATAAAAACTTTTCTAAAATTGTTTCATTAGCACCGGAGGTTTTATAAATGCCAAAGAAAGAAAAATTGCACGTGAAGATCGGAGATACAGTAACCGTAATTTCAGGTTTTCATAAGAATGAAGCCGGTGAAGTTATTAAAATTAATCGAAAAAATGGGAAAATTTTGGTAAAAGGAATCAACTTTAAGTTTAAACATGTTAAACCAAATACAGAAAATGAAATTGGTGAAATTAAACAGTTTGAAGCTCCCATTCATCATTCAAATGTAAAGTTAAATTTAAAAGAAGTATTGTAATATGCTAAATCAACATTCATTGGAAGAAATTGCAGAAATTCATAATTTACTTGGCGATATCAAGAAAGAATATGAAGATGGAATTAAACCTATCTTGATGAAAAATAGCCCTAAATTATTTAAAAACCCGCACACCGTTCCAAAATTAAAAAAAATTCAGATTAATCGCGGACTTGGGTTATCTGCTCAAAATACGAATCTTTTAAAGAAGAATATTGAAGAGTTTGAAAAGATCACGGGACAAAAACCCCTTATCACAAGATCTAAAAAGGCGATAGCCGGGTTTAAGATTCGTGAAGATATGGAACTTGGTTTAAGCGTGACTCTACGCGGTGAAAAGATGTATACATTTTTAACAAAATTATTATTTTTTACATTTGCTCAAATTCGAGATTTTCGTGGACTGTCATTAAGAAGTTTTGATAAAGCTGGGAATTATACACTAGGTCTGAAAGAACAATTAATTTTTCCAGAAATTGATTACGATGAGGTTGATCAAGTTCAAGGTTTCACAATTAATCTAATCTTGGAGCATGGATCGCCGAAATACCGATCAGAGTCTATTGACAAAATTTTAAACGGAATGATTTTATTTAAATTTTTAAGATTTCCATTAAATGATTGCGGGTATTACGAGAAGTATGAGTCATTCTCTGAAATAAACCAGGCTTGGGACAAGAAAAGACACTTAAAGCGGAAACGCTGGTCACAAGAATAAACATTAAAAAATATATCGTATAAGGAGATAATTGTGGTAAACGATACCATTTCAGATATGCTGACAAGAATCCGAAATGCCAATATGGTAAAGCACCAGATTGTTCAAATTCCTGCTACTAAGATGTCTTTAGCAATTGCTTCAATTTTGAAGGAAGAGGGATTTATCGAAGATTTTGAAAGTTATGTGGAAGATCAAAGAAAGTATTTATTGATTTCATTGAAATACATAGGGAAGACAAGAAAACCCGTTATTTGTAAGATTAAAAGAGTAAGTAAACCAGGATTACGGGTTTATTCAAATTCACAGAAATTACCCCGAGTTTTAGATGATTTAGGTATTGCAATTATTTCGACTTCTAGAGGCGTGATGACAAATATAAAAGCTAAAGAGCTTGGAATTGGTGGTGAAGTTTTGTGTTACATTTGGTAAATATAAGGAGTTTCTAAGATGTCACGTATAGGAAAATTGCCAATTACAATACCAGAAAATGTAGATATTAATTACACTGACTCTGATGTTACAGTGAAAGGAAAATTTGGAACACTTCAAATAAAGCTTCCAAGTGTAATTAATCTTACTGAAGATAATGGTAGAATAAAAGTTGGTTTAAAAGCTGAAACACGGGGTGTTCGAGCATTGCATGGTCTGTACCGAACATTAATTAATAATATGGTTGTAGGAGTTTCTGAACAGTTTGATTTAACGCTTATACTGAAAGGTGTGGGGTATCGAGCTACTGTTCAAGGTAAAGAAATCGTTTTAAGTTTAGGTTACAGTCATCCTGTTAAAATGGAGATTCCGAAAGAGGTCTCTGTTGAGGTTATTCAAAACACAACGATAAATTTAAAGTCATGTGATAAAGAACTTTTAGGGCTATTTGCAGCAAATATTCGTGCTTGGCGACGACCTGAGCCTTATAAAGGAAAAGGCATTTTATATAAAAATGAACAAATTATTCGTAAAGCTGGTAAATCTGCAAAATAATCTAATTAATGCTTCTTAAAGTCTTAATTAAAAGATAACTATTTCTAATTATGAAATTAAGAAGAGTAAAGTTATTACAATTTCAAAAAATTAAAAATTATAATTATGAAATTTTCACAACGAACTTTGTTAAAGTTGAAAAACAAAAATAAAAAGCTGAAACCGGATAAATATAAAAAGTTAAAGCGTGAAGCATTACGTGGGCGAATAAAAGGTACTTTGGAACGTCCGAGATTATCAGTTTATCGTTCGAACGAAAACATTTATGCGCAAATAATTGATGACACTAATTCAAAAACCTTAATTTCATGTTCAACTTTAGATCGTTCAATTAAATTTGCACTTTCGAATGGACGAACTTGTGATGCTTCAAGATTAATGGGAGAAAAATTAGCAGAATTAAGTTTGAAAAAAAATATTACCAAAATTGTCTTTGATCGGGGTCCTTACTTATATCACGGACGAATAAAAGCGTTAGCTGATGGAGCAAGGGCAGGCGGTCTACAATTTTAAATTCAAATTTGTAAATAAATATACAAGTTAAATATCTTTTATGAGTAGTGATTTAAAAAAAATAAACAAGTTAAAAAAGAATTCTCGACGTACTTCGAATGTCCAAGAACCAAAATTAGTTGAACGATTAATAAAAATTAGTCGAGTTTCGAAAGTAACTAAAGGTGGTAAAAAATTAAGTTTTCGAGCAATCGTAGTTGTTGGTGACGAAAACGGAACAGTCGGTGTTGGTGTTGCGAAGGCGGATGATGTAGTAAACGCTTTTAAAAAAGCTAAGACTGATGGAAGAAAAAATCTTATCAAACTCCCAATTACTAAATCATTAAGTATCCCGCATGAGGTTATTGGAGATTTCGGGGCTTGCAAAGTGTTTATGAAACCATCTATTGAAGGTTCTGGTGTTATTGCAGGTGGAGCGGTTCGCATTGTTCTAGAAGTTGCAGGTGTTAAAAATATTATTGCAAAACAACTAGGTTCTAACAATTTATTGAATAATGCCCGTGCTTCAATTTGTGCTTTAGAGAATTTAACAACAAAATCTCAAGTGGCCAAGAAGAGAAGCTTGAATTAGAAGTAACTAGATATTCATTAAAAATAAAACTGTGAAAATCAATAAAGAAATTCGAGACATTATACTCAAACGTCTTTTAGTAACTCTTGGAGTACTGTTGTTCATTCGAGTAGGAACATTTCTTCCTGTTCCAGGAATTAATCACAGTGATTTAGCATTTTATATTCAAAATCACTCCGTAACTAAGAGTTTAGTAAGCACATTTTCAGGGGATGATACTTTTGTCATTGGTTTATTTACTCTAAATATATTTCCATATATTAATGCGTCCATTCTGGTCCAGTTAATATTAGGGTTTTCACCGAAACTTGCAAAGTTGCAAAAAGAAGGTGATTTAGAGGGGCGCCGGTCAATTAACCGATTAACCCGTTTTATCACTCTAATATGGGCCGTTATCCAAAGTTTAAGTGTAGCCTTTTATCTAAAACAAATCCTTTTTGATTGGGATTATAACTTAGCGATCGAAATAGTTATCTGGCTTACAACTGGTGCGATGATTGTACTATGGTTAAGTGAGTTGATTACTGATTATGGTTTGGGAAATGGTGCATCACTGCTTATATATACAAACATTATATCAAGTTTACCCAATCTTAGTAAGAAAATACTAACTGAAAACAGTGAAAATATTACGATTTTTTCAGAAATAGGAATCGCTTTACTGATATTTGCTTCGTTATATGGGATTGTCTTCTTACAAGAAGGAGTTAGAATTATTCCTTTAATTTCTTCAAAGCAATTAACACAATCATCCTTACAAGATTCTGTTACGAGTAATAATTATATCCCTTTACGTTTTAATCAAGCTGGTGTTATGCCAATCATTCTGACTACAGCAATTTTAGTAGTTCCGAATTATGTAAGTAGTTTAGGTTTGTTACCTAAAATAAATCTTCCAGTAAACTTGGAATATTTTGGGTTCGTTTACTGGATTGGGTACTTTGCATTAATTTTAATATTTAGTTCGTTCTATTCCACAATTGTTTTAAATCCAAAAGATATTTCTGATCAGTTACAAAAAATGGCTGTGACAATACCTGGAATTCGACCTGGTATACAGACAACATTTTATTTAAAACAAGTGATGAAACGAATAACATTAGTAGGAGCGACGATGCTCGCTACTTTAGCTACTATACCAAATTTCATAGAATCAACGTTAAGTATTACAAGTCTTAATGGTTTAAGTACAACGTCGTTACTTATATTAGCGGGTGTAGTTTTAGATTTAGTTCGTGAAGTAAAAAATATTTATTACTCGAATGTTTATAACAATATGTATCAATAAAATAAAAATTATTACTTAAAAATTTAAAATGAAAGTTCGTCCTTCAGTAAAAAAAATGTGCGATAAATGTCGAGTAATTAAACGACATGGGAAAATTATGGTAATTTGTTCCAATCCGAAACATAAACAACGTCAAGGATAATATTTTAAAGGAGTTGAAAAATGGTCAGATTAGTTGGTGTTGATTTACCAAGAAACAAACGAGTTGCATACGCTCTTACTTATATTCACGGGATTGGACTTACATCTGCAAAGAAAATTATTGAAATAGCAGATATTAATCCTGAAATACGAAGTAATGATTTAACTACAGAGCAAACCGTTGCTTTACGTCAGACTTTGGAAGATTTAGATCTTAAACTTGAAGGTGATTTAAGAAGATTTAATGGTTTAAATATTAAACGATTAAACGAGATAAATTGTCATAGGGGAAAACGACATCGTAACAATTTACCAGTTAGGGGTCAGCGAACTCGAACAAATGCTCGTTCAAAACGTGGATCGAAAAAAACTGTTACTGGTAAGAAGAAATAGTCTTAAAATAATATCTTAGATTCATTTGAAATTTTTATATGGCACAAACAAGAAAGAAGTTAAGTACTAAGAAGAAAGATAAAAATAATTTTACAAGTGGTGTTGTTCATATTCAATCCACATTTAATAATACAATTGTAACAATTACTAATTTAACTGGGGACACGATTTCTTGGGCTTCAGCAGGAAGTGCAGGATTTAAAGGGGCTCGTAAAAGTACACCTTTTGCTGCCCAAACAGCGGCAGAAAAAGCAGCCTTAGATGCCTTAAGTAATGGTGTGAAAAATGTCGAGATTTTGGTAAAAGGACAAGGATCAGGAAGAGAAACAGCAATTCGAGCAATAGAGGGTGCAGGATTTGATATTATTTCAATTCAAGATATAACATCAGTTCCACATAATGGTTGTCGACCACCAAAACGACGTCGGGTTTAGAATCTCTATTTCTAATAAATTAAACTATGAATAACATTTCTATTAAATGTCTAAAATCAGAACAAATTCAATCAAATGCTTGTTATGGTCAATTTTTAATAAATTCTTTACAGCCTGGGCAAGGAATCACAATTGGTAATCAGTTAAGACGAGTACTTTTAGGTGACTTAGGTGGAATAGCAATTTCAGCTGTTCGAATTGCGGGCGTAACCCATGAATTTTCGACAATTCCAGGTGTTCGAGAAGATATACTTGAAATCTTATTAAATTTAAAAGGAATTGTTTTAAAAAGCGGTACGAAAGAGATTGAGTTCGGTCGGTTAAAAGTCCAAGGACCAAGTGTCGTAACAGCGGATTTAATTCAGTTACCTCAGAGCTTAGAAGTTGTAAATCCAAATCATTATATAGCTACAATTTCTACGTCGAATATTCTTGAAGTTGAATTTAAGTTTGAATACGGTACTGGCTATAGATTGGCAGCGCAAACATTTTCAGATGAGGTTGATAATTATTTACAACTTGATACGATTTTTATGCCGGTTCAAAAAGTAGATTTTAAAATAGAAAATGTTTACGATACTACTAATAATATTAGTGAAAGATTATTCATAGATATTTGGACTAATGGCAGTATTTCGCCAAATGAAGCTCTCGAATCTGCTGCTCAGGTTATTATTGACTTATTCGCTTTATTGATCGACAATAAAAGTACAAATGAGAACAATCAATTAGAAACAAAACCTGAGTCATTGGGTATTGAGCCCTATACTAATATTGCAATTGAAGAGTTACAATTATCTGTTCGAGCATACAATTGTTTGAAAAAGGCTCAAATAAATACCGTCGGTGATTTATTACAATATTCTCCGCAAAAGTTACATGAACTTAAGAATTTTGGCCGAAAATCAGCCGATGAAGTTTTTTCCACATTGAAAAATAAACTAGGTATTATCTTGAAGTAACTCATAATTTTATTTGTGACTTTTTAATTAACTGGTACTTCTCATTATTTATTTTCAAAAAAAATTATGAATTCATTAAATAAAACATTTTTACCTACAAAAGATTATAAGAACCGTAATTGGTTTATTATTGATTGTAAAGGACAAAGATTAGGTCGACTAGCAACTACCATTGCTGCATTATTAAAAGGAAAAGTAAAACCACATTATCACCCATCTGTTGATGTTGGTGATTATGTGATTTTAATAAATGCTGAATCAATTATCATAAACGAAGACAGTAAACATTACATCGTTACTCACCCCGGAAGACCAGGCCATTCATTAAAAATAAAGAATGTGGCTGATTGTCTTCCAAAATTTACTATTGAGCGAGCTGTGAAGGGTATGTTATCTGAAACAGAAACGAAGAGGTTGATGAGACGTTTAAAAATCTTTAATGGTGAAAACCATGCTCATCAGGCTCAAAACCCGCTAGAAATTGATATTTCTAATTTTCATTCGAATCCACAATTTAATGTTGAACTTGCTAAATTAAATTAATAATTTTTATTATCGATTCGAATGAAAATTTCAGATAATAGTACAAATATATTTATAATTACTTAAAGTTTATGGATTCGAAAATAGAATTAGTTTTTCAAAAAAACAATATTGGGCTTGGGAAACGTAAGCAATCAACAGCACGCGTTTTTCTTATCCCAGGAGAAGGAAATATTATCATTAATAAAATTTCAGGCAATAAGTATTTACAGTACAATGATACATACTTAAATACTGTTTGGTCACCCCTAGAAAAATTAAACTTAGAAAAGCAATTTGATGTCGTTGCTCTAGTAAGAGGTGGGGGTCTTACGGGTCAAGCTTCAGCAATTCAATTAGGAATTGCAAGATTACTATGTAAAATGGATAAAGAAAACCGCATAGTTTTAAAACCATTTGGATTCTTAACCAGAGACTCTCGTATAAAAGAGCGTAAAAAATATGGTTTAAGAAAAGCAAGAAAAGCCCCACAATACTCAAAACGTTAAATTGTTATATTTATTTATTAAGATAGAATATGCCAAAATCTGATATACATCCTACCTGGTTTGAAGATACACCAGTTTTGTGTGATGGCAAACCACTTTGTCTAATAGGTTCAACAAAACGTGAACTACAAGTGGATATGTGGCTAGCAAATCACTCTTTTTACAATAATTCCCAAATTATGGTTGATAGTGAAGGTCGAGTTGAAAAATTTATGAAAAAGTACCGATTAGATACAACTGAGCAATAGTTCAAAAATTTATTTATAGATAATTGTAATATTTTATGCCAACAATTCAACAATTAGTTCGTTCACGACGTGTACAAATTAAAAAGAAAACAAAATGCCCAGCATTGGTCAATTGTCCTCAGCGACGTGGTGTTTGTACTCGTGTTTATACAACTACGCCTAAAAAGCCAAACTCTGCGATTCGAAAAGTAGCACGTGTACGGTTAACCTCTGGGTTCGAAGTTACAGCGTATATCCCTGGAATTGGTCACAACCTACAAGAACATTCTGTTGTTCTAATTCGTGGTGGTCGAGTTAAAGATTTACCTGGTGTTCGTTACCATATTGTTCGAGGTGCATTAGATACAGGAGGAGTGAAAAATAGAACACAAGGCCGTTCGAAGTACGGTGTTAAAAAACCAAAAGCTGAAAAGTAAGAAAAATATTAATCGTTTTAATCTTAATTAAGAGTTATATGAAATTTAGATTCTTGTAACTTTTAATTAATTTGATTAGGTAAAAAATTTATCAATTATATTATGTCTCGTAGAAATATTTCAAAAAAACGTTTTCCACAAACTGATGCAATTTATAATAGCTATCTAGTTAGTTTATTAATTACAAGAATATTGAAATCTGGTAAAAAAACTATTGCTAAGAAAATTGTCTATGAAGCGTTTGATATTATCAAAAAGAAAACAAACGAAGATCCACTGACAATTTTTGAAAAATCGATCAGAAATGCAAGTCCAATCGTAGAAGTTAAGGCTCGCCGGGTAGGTGGTTCAACTTACCAAGTACCAGTAGAAGTTACTGGGTTCCGCGCAACTAATTTAGCTTTACGTTGGATTATTCGTTACGCAGATCAACGTGTTGGTCGTAGCATGTCCATTAAATTAGCCAATGAAATTATTGACACGGCTAATGATATCGGTAATACTGTTAAGAAGAAGGAAGAGACACATAAAATGGCTGAAGCAAATAAAGCTTTCGCACATTTTAGATATTAATTCCGAAAAAAGTAGTCTCGCTAAAAGCTCATAAATTAAATATAATTTTAAAAAAGATTTAAAGGAATTTTATAATGGCACGTGAGAAATTTGAACGTACAAAACCCCATGTTAATATTGGTACAATTGGTCACGTAGATCATGGAAAAACAACGTTAACTGCAGCAATAACTGCAACTTTATCGTTAGAAGGTGGTGCTGAGATGAAGGCTTATGCTGACATTGACGGTGCACCTGAAGAAAGAGCACGTGGTATTACAATTAACACCGCTCATGTGGAATATGAGACACAGAAACGTCATTATGCTCATGTAGATTGTCCAGGTCACGCTGATTATGTTAAAAACATGATTACAGGTGCCGCACAAATGGATGGTGCAATTCTAGTAGTATCTGCGGCAGACGGACCTATGCCACAAACACGCGAGCATATCTTATTATCAAAACAAGTAGGCGTTCCAGATATTGTTGTATTCTTAAATAAAGAAGACCAAGTAGATGATGAAGAATTATTAGAATTAGTAGAATTAGAAGTACGTGAGTTACTTTCTGCTTACGATTTCCCAGGTGATGATATTCCAATTTGTCCAGGATCAGCATTACAAGCAATTGAAGCAATTACTTCAAACCCAGAAATTCGTCGTGGTGATGATAAATGGGTTGATAAAATTTATGCTTTAATGGATGCTGTTGATGAGTATATCCCGACACCAGAACGCGATACTGAGAAAACGTTCTTAATGGCGATTGAAGATGTGTTCTCAATCACGGGTCGTGGTACAGTGGCGACTGGTCGTATTGAGCGTGGAATTATAAAAGTTGGTGATAGTGTTGAAATTGTAGGTATCGGCGATACAAAAACAACAACAATTACTGGAATTGAAATGTTCCAAAAAACATTAGACGAAGGTTTTGCTGGTGACAATGTAGGTATCTTATTACGTGGTGTTACACGTGAAGATATCGAACGTGGTATGGTTTTATCAAAACCTGGAACAATTACTCCGCATACTCATTTCGAATCAGAAGTATACGTTTTAACGAAAGATGAAGGTGGTCGTCATACACCATTCTTTACTGGTTATAGACCACAGTTTTACGTTCGAACAACTGACGTAACCGGTGCAATTACTCAATTCACTGCAGATGATGGAACAATTGTTGAAATGGTAATGCCAGGTGATCGTATCAAAATGACTGCCGAATTAATTTATCCTGTAGCAATTGAAGCAGGTATGCGATTCGCAATCCGTGAGGGTGGCCGAACAATCGGAGCCGGTGTAGTTTCTAAAATCGTTAAATAATTAAAAATTTTTATGGAAATAAAAACGAATGCAAAAATTCGTGTAAGATTAGAATCTTTTAATCACGAACTTTTAGTTTCTTCATGCCAAAAAATAGTTAATATTTTACAAAATACTCCTTTGAATTCGATTGGGGTAATTACGTTACCTACTCGTAAGCGGATTTATTGTGTATTACGTTCACCTCACGTAGATAAGGACTCAAGAGAACATTTCGAAATTAGAGTTCATAAAAGAGTCCTAGAAATTCATTATGATTCAGAAGTTCCGATTTTTGATTTATTATCAGAAGCAGATTTACCTCCTGGAGTTTTCTACCGCATTTGTTTATCATAATAAAAAAAAAACTATAAGTCTAATAAAACTCTTAATTTACTGAGAAGTAAATTAAGAGTTTTATTAAATAACTTTTCCATAAACTATTAAACCTCTTATTTAGAACAATTTTTTTTAATTATTATTTCCATACGTACTTAAAGAACGAGAGGCGTCAAATTTTTTTTAGATTAGCACTATTGAAGCGAAAATTAAACAGGGAAAAAATACTCCCTAATGAGGGTATCCTCTTAGAAAAAGAATTATAAAATAATTTAGAATACGAAGATTGTCTCTAACTAATACTCTAGGTATGGGAACGGAGGGACTTGAACCCTCACGCCTATCACTAGGCAACGGATTTTAAGTCCGTCGTGTCTACCAATTTCACCACATTCCCAATTAAATTTTGTTACTAAAACATACATGAGCTAGTACTTACTATATACAATAAACACATTTAGCCCTAAAAACAAGGTTATAGTTTTAAACTTATAAGGCGGCACCCAGATTCGAACTGGGGATCGAGGATTTGCAATCCACTGCCTTACCACTTGGCCATACCACCATTTCTAAAAGTTTTTTGTCTTGTCTCCAAGACTATAGTCTATAACGTAACAATTCCGCTACGTTAATTTGGTATCAAATTAACGTATAATATAAATCAAAGTGAATAGAATCAAAATCCTTAAAATTTAAGTAAGAAAATTATGTTTGAAAAATTTACTGAAGGCGCCATAAAAGTTATTATGCTATCGCAAGAAGAAGCAAGACGAATGGGCCACAACTTTGTTGGTACAGAACAACTTTTATTAGGGGTTATTGGACAAAGACACGGAATTGGAGCAAGAGCTTTAAAAAAATTAAAAGTTACGTTAAAAAAAGCTCGTAAAGAAATTGAATTATATATTGGCCGAGGAACTGGTTTTGTCGCGTCTGAAATTCCATTTACCCCCCGAGCGAAGAGAGTTTTAGAGATGGCTGTTCATGAAGGCAAAGACCTAGGTCAAAACTTTGTTGGAACTGAACATATTTTATTAGCATTAATCGCCGAATCTGATGGTGTTGCTATGCGAACATTAGATAAGCTAAGTGTTGATATTCATAAGTTAAGAAATTTAATTTTAACTTATATTGAAGAGACGCAAGAAGAGATTTTACGTCCTTTAACGCAAGCGGAAAAATTCTTATTAGAACGGGAAAAGAAAGGTAGTTCTACTCCTACTCTAGATGAGTACGCGGAGAATGTAACTAAAGAAGCGATTGATGGCAATCTAGATCCTGTTATTGGGCGTGAGAAAGAAATCGATGATGTTATTGCAGTTTTAGCGAGACGAACAAAAAATAACCCAGTTTTAATCGGTGAACCTGGTGTCGGAAAAACTGCTGTTGCTGAAGGTCTAGCGCAATTAATCTTAACTGAAAAGGTGCCAGATTTTTTAGATGGAAGTCTTATTATGGCTTTAGATCTTGGTTCGATACTAGCGGGTACAAAATATCGTGGTGAATTCGAAGAGAGATTGAAAAGAATTGTCGAAGAGGCACAAAATGATTCGGCTGTCATTATTGTAATTGATGAAATTCATACATTAGTTGGCGCGGGTGCAGCAGAAGGTGCTGTGGATGCAGCGAATATCTTAAAACCAGCTTTAGCACGAGGAAAATTCCGTTGTATTGGAGCAACGACTAACGACGAATACAGGAAATATATTGAACGAGATCCTGCATTAGAACGACGATTCCAACCAGTTCACGTTAAAGAACCAAGTGTTGGCGTGACGATTGAAATCTTACGTGGTTTACGTTCAAAATTTGAACAGCATCATACTTTGAGTTATCATGATAAAGCTTTAGAACAAGCAGCTATTTTATCGGATAAATATGTGGCGGATCGCTATTTACCAGATAAAGCGATTGATGTTTTAGATGAAGCGGGTGCACGCGTTCGTTTAGAAAATAGACGCTTACCACTAGGTTTAAGAAGTTTAATGCATGAATTGCAAGAAACAATCAAAGATAAAGAAGATTGTATTAAGGAACATGATTTTGAAGCTGCTAAGCAGTTATTAGATCATGAAATGGAAGTTCGAACACATATTCGGATTATGAAGCAATCAGCATTAACTAGTGAAGCCCGTGGGTTTAGTAGACGAGATGTCGACATGGTCACTGAAACGGATGTCTCTGATGTTGTTTCGAATTGGACTGGTATTCCTGTAACGAAGATTACGGGTTCAGAATCTGCTCGCTTATTAAAAATGGAAGATACTATTCATGAGCGTATTATCGGCCAAAAACATGCTGTTGTGTCAGTCTCAAAAGCAATTAGACGAGCTAGGGTAGGTTTACGTAACCCTAATCGCCCCATTGCAAGTTTCATATTTGCTGGACCAACGGGTGTCGGAAAAACTGAGTTAACAAAAGTTTTATCTGAGTACATGTTTGGAAGTGAAGAGAGTATGATTCGTCTAGACATGTCAGAATACATGGAAAAGCATACGGTAGCGAAATTGATTGGTTCACCACCAGGCTATGTAGGTTACAATGAAGGGGGACAATTAACGGAAGCTGTTCGCTCTAAACCTTATTCAGTTGTATTATTTGATGAAGTTGAGAAAGCGCATCCGGACGTATTTAATTTGTTATTACAAATTTTAGACGATGGGCGATTAACAGATTCAAAAGGTCGTGTGATCGATTTCACTAACACGTTAATTATTATGACAACTAACTTAGGTTCAAAAATTATTGAACGCGAAAGTGGGATTAAACCTAAAACTGAGCAAGGTGAAAAAGGTTTTAAAATTACGCCTGATGCTGTTATAGGATGGGAACCTGTGCCAGAGCCTATTAAAGACCCTGAAGTGTTTGAACGAGTAACCAAATTAGTGAACGATGAGTTGAAAAATTTCTTTAGACCAGAATTCTTAAATCGTATTGATGAAATTATTGTTTTTAATCATCTAACACGAATGGATATTTGGGAAATTTGTGAATTAATGATTAAATCGGTACAGGATCGATTAAAAGAAAAAGGAATCAATTTACTTGTTGAGTTGTCGGTTCAAGCCTTTTTAACGGATGAAGGTTATGATCCAATTTATGGAGCTCGCCCATTACGTCGAGCTATTATGAAATATTTAGAAGATACACTTGCTGAACAATGTTTATCAAAAACTTTATATCCAAACACAAAAATTCATGTTCGGAGAAAGAAGGTTGAAGGAACATTAATGACTTATACGAATGAATTAGAAGTTGAAGTCGATTTTAGTGATGTTGACCCAAGTTTATTAGAAGAATCAGTAGATAATGTAGATTCGCCGGTAGCGACTTTATCAGCGTCTGATGAGACTTCCGATCAAGGAAAAGACGAAAAATTAAATCCAGTAGGCACAAACGATTTTGAACCTCAAGATGGTGATTTTGGATCAAGTGATGAGGGCTCAAAATCTGTAGCTGGTGGAAGAGCTACTCGGTTCTTTAGAAAAAAAACTAAATAAAATTTAAACTATTTCTATTTAATTCTTTTAGAGCTTAGGTCTTTAATTCAGAATTATTTCTTGAAGTTTTTATCTGGTTAATTTCAAATATTAAATAATATAGCATCAAAAATGAGGTTTTCAATTATAAAAACTTTATTTTTGATGCTATCTTAATCTGTTTATTAATTAAATTTTTTATGATAGTTTACTAATATGCTCCATTGGTGAACTTGGATTAGCATAATATTTTTTTTCCATTCTGCCAGCTAAATAAGCTAAACGGCCAGCTTGAACACCCAATTTCATTGCAGAAGCCATTTGAGCAGGATTTTTTGATTGAGCAACGGCCGTGTTTAAAAGAACCCCATCAGCACCTAATTCCATTGCATTAGTTGCCTCGCTGGGTGCCCCAATTCCAGCATCGACTATTACAGGAACGGTTGCATTTTCGATAATAATTTGTATATTTTTTAAATTATTTAACCCTTGCCCCGAGCCGATAGGAGACCCCAGCGGCATAACTGTTGCACAGCCTAAATCTTCTAAGTGCAGTGCTAGCATAGGATCGGCATTTATATAAGGTAAAACAGTGAACCCTTTTTTAACAAGAAATTCTGCCGCCTTTAAGGTGCCAATAGGATCGGGCAATAAATATTTTGGATCAGAAATAACTTCTAATTTCACAAAAAAATTATCTTCTTGTCCAATTTGGCATGCTAATTCATGACCTAAAAAGGCTATTCTTATAGCTTCTTCCGCGGTTTGTGAGCCTGCAGTGTTGGGTAATAACCAAAGCTTCTCCCAATTCAACTGTTTCAAAAAGTTCGTACTATCGTTTTTTAGATCAGTTGGTAAACGCCGAATCGCGACTGTTACAATTTCACACTCACTACTTTCGATGCTTTCGATAGCACTTTTCGGCGTCTTATATTTACCAGTCCCTAACATCAACCTAGAATTGAAGACTTTATTCCCAATTTTCAACTTATCTAAATTTGATTCCATTAATAAGTGTATTAATTATAATTACTCCCCAGGTAGGACTTGAACCTACGACCAATCGGTTAACAGCCGATTGCTCTACCACTGAGCTACTGAGGATATATTAACTAGTGATATGTTAGCATAGCTTTTCTCTAATTACAAATTATTTTATTAAACTAAGTTAATAAAATAATTAGATAAAGGTTACGCGGTTTTATTGAAAACCAAGAATCTCAAAACATTAGAATCCATTTTCAAAATACCCGAAAAATTACTTATGTATTTTGGCATACTTGAAAAATTAAATTGGATGTAATTACCTTTCGTTTTAACATCAATCGGATAAGCTAGATTATGCTTACCACGAGAAATAACAGATATATCACAAACACTAAATTTTCTCAAATTTTTGGCGTAGTTAAAAACCCAAGTTTTTAATTCACTATCATTAAATTCTTCTGTCAGAAGAATCATTATTTCATATTTTCTTAGTAATGACATAATATTTTAATTTCTTCAATATTAAACTTATATTACTTCGAAACAGAAATTAATGTCAATTACAATTTTAATTCTTTCACTAAATTAATTAAATATAATTTAAAGATTTACTGTTCTAAGAAATAAAACTAATAAATAACCAAAATCAACTGCTTTTTTAGTAAAATGATATATTAGAAGATAATATATATAAAAAATTTTATTGGAGAAATTTCATGGATTGGAATGAAATTCAAAACTTTTCATCGAACATAGTTTTTGGAATTCTATTATTTGCGATGATAACATATTGGGTTAATTTGTCTTTGTTTAGTGATTCATATTTATTAGCAAAAATAGGTAGGTTTAGTACGATTTGCGCTAACGCAATTTTATTCTTTATTCTTTGTTCTCGTTGGGTTGTCGCAGGTTATTTCCCGTTAAGTAATTTATATGAATCGTTACTGTTTTTAACATGTATGTTATTAACAATTTATTTATATATTGAAACAAAAACTAAGAGTAAATTAATTGGGTCAATTTTAATACCAGTAACGTTGTTAATAAATGGATTCGCAAACTTAACATTGTCACCGGAAATGCAAAAGTCGAGCCCATTAGTTCCGGCATTACAGTCAAATTGGTTAATGATGCATGTTAGTATGATGTTGTTAAGTTACGCGACATTGATCATGGGGTCATTATTGTGTATTCTGTTTTTGGTAATTTCAAGATATAAAGACGTTGATCTAAAAGTTATTGATGATTCGTCACTACCTCTTTATAATATTATGTTAGATTATTATGAAGTTAAATTAGCAGCTCCGACAACTGAAATTTCAGAACTTGGAAAATTGAAACTTTTACAGAGTTTAGATAATTGGAGTTATAGAATAATTGGGTTGGGGTTCCCCTTCTTAACTATTGGAATTATTTCTGGGGGAGTTTGGGCAAATGAAGCGTGGGGATCATATTGGAGTTGGGATCCAAAAGAAACTTGGGCATTAATTACATGGTTAGTTTTTGCAACATATTTACATGCCCGTATTACGAAAGGTTGGGAAGGTAAAAGAACAGCTATTTTAGGTGGTTTAGGGTTTTTTGTTATCTGGGTTTGTTATTTGGGAGTAAACTTCCTAGGGAAAGGACTACATAGCTACGGTTGGTTGTCTTAATCTTGAAAGTTATTTTTCAGGTCTAATCTAGTGGATATTTGTATGAAGAAATCTTAAATACTCGAATAAAAAAAAGGACTTTTTTTCGTAAATTTTAAAGTCTAACAATTTTGAAAAATTTTAGCTAAAAATAGAATCCTGATTATTAAATTAATTACTATAGAAAAGAATTAAAAAATTCTTTTCTATAGTAATTAATTTAATAAGCTAACCCAAGACTTCTGGTTGTTTCGGCACCCAAATATACCCTAACGCTTAAAAAATCTGTAGGACAAGCAGTTTCACATCTTTTGCAGCCAACGCAATCTTCCACACGTGGTGACGAAGCGATTTGTGCAGCTTTACAGCCGTCCCACGCAACCATTTCTAATACGTCTGTAGGACATGCGCGAACACATTGTGTACAACCAATACATGTATCGTAAATTTTAACAGTATGAGACATAATTATTATTTGTTAATTTAAACTACAGTTTATAAAATTGAATTATTTTTATTTTAAAAGTCAAATACGACTAAAATTTTTCTACTCTCGTTTTCAATTACGAAAATTAACGTGATAAACGTTGAACTTGTTGAATGGCTAAACGACCGATATTATATAAAGCCCATGATGCCGC
>Ga0307979_1000185_pt1 | contig 40890 bp, 40 predicted proteins | sample OrgLakmetage1058_FD_201833 | JGI IMG/M metagenome (GOLD analysis project Ga0307979, IMG submission 201833) | Saline water microbial communities from Organic Lake, Antarctica - #1058 | ecosystem: Environmental > Aquatic > Non-marine Saline and Alkaline > Saline | place: Antarctica: Organic Lake...
GAATCCTGGGCCTTCGGGCAGCTTCGCCTGAGCGATGATTTTGCCGCCCTGAGAAACCGCATCCGACACAGCGCTGTCTATTTCGGCCTTCGCCGCAGCAGAAATAACTGGTCCGGTGGTTACACCGACTTGATCGCCTGGGCCAACAACGAGCGCCTCAACTTCGGACCTGAGAGCCGCCACAAAACTTTCGTGGGCATTGCCGACAGTGATGATTCTTCTGGTGGCAGTGCACTTCTGTCCGGAGCCTGACATTGCTCCAACGGTTAGCTGCTGCGCTGCAAAGACCGAATCAACATCTGGCATAACGATCGCTGCGTTATGGCCACCTAGTTCAAGCTGAACTTTGACCCCGCGAGCGGTAGCGGCCTCAGCAATTATTTGCCCTACTGGAACCGAACCAGTGAAGGACAGTGCTCTCACGTGTGGGCTCTGGACCATTGCCGAAGCAACTCTTCCAGATGCCAAAATCAAGTTAAGCACACCCGCTGGCACGCCGGCGTCTTGGAATAGCCGTGCAAACGCGTGGCTAATTGCCGGAATATCGCTGGCCGGCTTCCACACCACGGAGTTTCCCCACAGCAAAGCTGGTGCGATCTTCCAAGAAGGAATTTGAGTTGGGAAATTCCAAGGCGTAATTATGCCTACAACGCCGATTGATTCCCTGACCTGTTCGATGTGCTCGCCAGGAAAAGAAGATGGGTAGGTCTTGCCAATTGGGTTTCTTGAACTGCTGGCGTGATAGCGAATAGTTTCTGCCGAGCCATCTATCTCTCCGAGGGCCTCCGAGAAGGTTTTGCCCTGTTCTTGAGTCATCAAGGCAGCAAGTTCCTCACGGCGAACGGTCATTAGATCCGCTACCTCGCGAAGGACTAAACCGCGCTTAATAATTCCAAGTGCTTCCCAGGAGGGCTGGGCGGTTACTGCGGCTAAGACCGCGGCATCGACATCCGCCGGGCTGCACTGCTGAACAGTTGCGACAACTTCTTTGGGATTCGCCGGGTTGACACTCTCGAGCATTTCACCCCGGCCCGCAAGCCAGTGACCCCCGATTAGGTTCATGGGAATTTGTGATCCGTGCGAACTGGTTGAAGACAAGAAAGCTCCTTCACTGCGGTGTGATTAGTCAAAGTTACCTCACGGGATTATTAATAACTACGGCAATATAAGAATGTTATTCATAAGTAGTTATGATAAATAGCATGAACATAAAGTCGCTAGCGGCATTTGTTGAAGTCGCCGAACAGGCCCACTTCGGTCGAGCAGCGCAGAACCTAGGAATAACCCAATCTGGCCTTTCTCAGATGATTAAGAAACTCGAGCAGACCTCGGGGGCCAAGCTAATAGCCCGAACAACTAGAACCGTTGCACTGACCGAGGTCGGAGATATTTTTCTAGAGCATGCTCGCGAGCTGCTCTTGGCTCACAAGCTATTTGGACAACGAATGGGAAATGCCATTCAAGGTGATGCCGGGACTGTTCGCCTGGGTTTTGTAGCTTCGGCGGCGCTGGGGATCTTGCCGAAGCTCACAGCTGAGCTTCATGAGCGTGCTCCGGGCATCAAGCTCTCACTCGTCGAACTAACGTCCGAAGAGCAACTTCCTCGATTGCGAACTGGAGAAATTGACGTCGGAGTGCTGCGAGAAATTAGCCAATCGCCCGGGCTTGAGATGAGCCTTCTGCTCACCGAGCCCTTGCTGCTGGCGGTTCCAAAGACTCACGCATTGGCCACTAAAAAAAGTGTGACCCCCGACATGTTGAAGCTTGAGGGTTTCATTATGTTTCCAAGAACCAAGGTCTCTTATCTTCACGATCACATCTACCGGCTTTGTAATTCGGCTGGTTTCACCCCTCAGATTGTGGAGCAGGCGATCCAGTTCGCCACGATTCTTGGGCTGGTTTCCAGCAATGCTGGGGTGGCGATTGTTCCAAAGAGCTTGACAGCAATCCAGCTTCCGAACGTGAGCTTCTTGGAGATCGACCACAAGGATGCTTTTTCTAAGGTCTACTTGGCCAGAAGAGTGGAAGAACAATCATCTCCTGCGGCCAAAAAAATGGTGGAGATCACGACCAGTTTCGCAAGCAGCTTGAAGGCCTGATTCGGGGCCGGCGCCACACATAAATTAGAACCCCACAGCCCAGTGAACTGGGCTGTGGGGTTTGGCGGAGACGGAGGGATTCGAACCCTCGAGGGGATTTTGGTCCCCTACCCACTTAGCAGGCGGGCGCACTAGACCGGGCTATGCGACGTCTCCATTTGCTAGCAAAGCCTACAAGATACTAGGCACTAACCCAAACCTGGTTTCAGGTTAGTTAGAGCAGCTAGTTGTTGCAGCGTTGGTACCTCTAACCCAACTTGGCAGATCAGTAGTTGCTGCTTCATCAACTGGCTTATCTGTTCCGTCTGGGTTAGGGGTTGAGGTTTGGGTTGGAGTAGCAGTTGCTGAGTCTTCAGCGACCACCGCTCCTTTCCCTGGGTTGGCTTCGGCCAAAACCAGCGGTTGGTCGTTCACTATTAGGTCAAAGAGCTCTTGTGACCTTTCAGGTGAAGCTGCAACTCGGCCGGCGTATTTGCCTTCCAGGTCATAAACCGGGAGTTGAATAAAAGTGATCTTATCCAGGTCGACATTGTTGACCTGTCTGGCAAGTCCGTAGAGGACTCCAAGATCGGTCAAGCTGTTAGAAAGTGTCATGTTCGAAAGGGCTGCGGTTCCAAGCTGGAACATCTTAAAGGGGTTAGCAAGTGCCCCCTCGTCTTTCAGCTTTCTCATCAATGAGGTCAGAAACACCTGCTGGTTCGAAATCCGGGATAAATCAGAACCATCACCAACACCGTGACGGGTGCGGAGGAAGGCTAAGGCTTCATCCCCGATAAGCGTGTGGTCGCCTGCCTCTAGATAAAGATCCGTATAGCTGTCGTCGATTGTGTTCGCCACGCAAACATCGATTCCACCGATTGCTTGGCTCATTGCAATTACGCCCTTGAAATCAATCATTGCCAAATAAGGAATCGAGACTCCGGTTAGCCGCTGAACAGCAAGCAATGTGCAGGCGGGTCCCGCCTTAGTCATTGTTGAGTTGATCTGGGTAAATTCTTTGGCTGGGAACGGCGCTCCGCCATCCGGGTCCCGGCACTCTGGGACCGAAACCATCAGGTCTCTTGGGATACTCATGACGACGGCGTTTTTGCGATCTTGGGAAATGTGAACCAAGATTATGACGTCTGCGAGCGCCGAGCCGACTGGGCCGTAGGAAGTCGAGCCCTGATCCACTCTGGTGTCAGAGCCAATTACAAGCATGTTGATAGGACCGTTTATTTGCGCTGCGGTTGGGAGTTCAAAGCTACTGCCGTCGGTTGAGTAGACCTCAATGCCGGAGGCACTTAGCTGGCTGGTTATATAAAAATAACCGCCCGCTACAGTGGCCACTGTGCCGGAAAGCAATGCCACTAACACCCAGACGATCGCTTTTAGCCAGCCGCGTCTTTTTGGCCTAGATGGCTCTAGGAATTCGTAATCAGAATCAGTCACTTGGGTCTTTTCCAGCTTGGGACAGCTACAACCAAGAGGATACTCGTCCCACCTGAGTATTCACCAGAATTTAGGGGAAATTCGCAACAAACTCGCGTCAAAAATTTGCCTAACCAAGTTCAACAATTCAGCAAAAAACCGGCCTCAGCTTCTTTTGAGAACGGTTTGTTGATTTTCCATGGCGGAGGCCGTGGGATTCGAACCCACGAGACATTTCTGCCCACTGGTTTTCAAGACCAGCTCCATCGGCCGCTCGGACAGGCCTCCGGGGAAGAGTTTAGCGGTTATTGAAAAAACTCAAGTCCTTCAAGCGACATCAGTACCTGGGCAACCCCGTCTTCCGTGACAGCGGCGGTTACGGCACTGGCCGCTAGCTTGACTTCTTCCGGTGCCTGACCCATTGCAAAAGCGTGGCCACCGAGACTTTGAGCCCACTGGAACATTTCGATATCGTTCCTGCCATCCCCCATCACCACAACCCGGTTCGAAGTGTGGCCGTACTCATCGCGAAGTTGATTCAACGCGTGGCCCTTGTCAATTCCCTGCGGGGCAATGTCTAGCCAAGCGGTGTAGCCAATGGCGTAGCTAACGGACTGCAATCCAACCTCGTTCATGATGTCCAAAAACTGATCAACATCGTGGTCTGGAGAAAGCACAACTACTCGGCTTACTGGGAGGTGCAACAGCTCCTCGAGAGGGGTTTCTACGTTCTGATCGCCGAGGGCATGGCTTGGGAAGGGCTTGTTATAGCGATAGCTGCCGTCGATGTCCTCAACTGCAAAATGCGCATTTGGAACCGTCTCGATAAGCCTTGCCAGCACTTCGGCGGGGTCAAAGGTCTTTATGTCGTGCACCGCATAGCCCTTAGGTTCTGAGGCATCAAGTCTGATTGTCACGGCTCCGTTGGAGCAAACCGCGTGACCGGAATCAATGCCGAGCTGCTTGATAACAGGAAATGCATTTGATGCTGCCCTGCCGGTCGCAACAAAAACGTGGTGGCCTAGATCGCGAACTCGGTTTATTTGGGCGAGCACATTTTCTGAGAGGTAACCGTCATCGTGAACCAGGGTGCCATCGATATCGATGCCCACTAACCACTTCTTATCTTCAGTCATCTAGTTTTTAGGCCTTATCTTGTCAACGCCACCGAGGTAGCCGCGAAGAGCAGTCGGAATCAGTACCGATCCGTCTGCTTGCTGGTGGTTTTCCAAGATAGCAACCAGCCATCTGGTGGTTGCTAGCGTTCCGTTCAGGGTCGCTGCTACAGCCGGCTTGCCATCTTGATCCCGGTAGCGAGTGTTGAGTCTTCTAGCTTGGTAGGTCGTGCAATTTGAGGTTGAGGTCAGTTCACGGTAGTCACCCTGAGTTGGCACCCAAGCTTCGATGTCGTATTTTCTTGCTGCGCTCGATCCAAGGTCTCCGGCGGCAACGTCTATTACCCGGTATGGCAATTCGCACTTTCGAAGCATTTGCTCTTGCCAAGCCAGTAGTTTGGCGTGCTCGGCTTCGGCATCTTCTGGACGACAGTAAGAGAACATTTCAAGTTTGTTGAATTGGTGAACCCGGAGAATCCCTCGGGTGTCCTTGCCGTGACTCCCGGCTTCCCTGCGGTAACAAGTCGACCAACCGGCGTAGCGCATTGGGGTTGTTAGGTCATCCAAAATTTCACCGCTGTGATAGCCGGCAAGAGCAACCTCGCTGGTGCCGGTTAGATACAAGTCATCAGCGGGAAGGTAATAAACCTCTCCGGAATGCTCTCCCAAAAAGCCGGTGCCCTGCATGATTTCGGGTTTTACCAAGGTCGGGGTGATCAGGGCGGTAAAGCCGGCTTCGCTGGCTTGATCAAGGGCTAATTGCATCAGCGCAAGTTCCAGCCTTGCGCCGAGGCCCTTCAGAAAATAAAACCTGGATCCGGAAACCTTGGCACCGCGCTCTATGTCTATGACATCTAGTGATTCACCGAGTGCAACATGGTCCTTGGCTTCAAAAGAGAATTCCGGTTTGTTGCCAACCTCTTTTAGAACCACAAAGTTTTCTTCCGACCCGGAAGGCACTCCGTCTAGAACGATGTTCTCTATTTTGTGAAGCGTAATCATGAGCTCTTGATCGGCCCGATTCGCTTCGGTCTCTAGCTTTTTGACATCGCTGGACATCTCTTGCGCCTGAGCAACAAGTGCGGCTTTTTCTTCCTTGGCAGCTTGGGCAACTAACTTGCCGTGGACATTCTGTTTGGCGCGCATGGCCTCGAATTGCTGCAGCGCAGTTTTTTTCTGCTCCGCTAGCTTTACGGCTAAATCCACCAAGCCTTCGTCAGCGCCACGGGCAGCCTGAGAGGCCTTAATCGCCAGTGGGTTTTCTCGAAGTAAATTGATCTCAATCACGAAACTAAGCCTACCTGCTAGCTATGCGTTGCTTGGGACTAGCGGGAGTCTCGAAGTTTTTGCAGCCAAGTTTGGGCCGATTGATAGTCCGGATTCGCATTATTGCCTAGGTGGACAGACTCGGAGTGGTCTGCTCTCGGGTAAGAGCCTAGGAACACAACCTTTGGGCTGAATCTATGTAGGCCCATTAGTGCTTCGCCAATTGCGTCATCGTCGAGGTGACCTTCCACGTCGATATTGAAGCGATATCTACCGAAGCGATCTCCGACTGGTCTGGACTCAATTCTGGAAAGATTAATACCCCTGGTAGCAAACTGCTCAAGCATTTCCAGGAGCCCACCGGGACGATCGTCCGGAAGCTCGACCACCACGCTGGTTTTGTCCTGGCCAGTCTTGGTAGATGGTGATCCGGCTTTACCGATTTCATAGAACCTGGTCTGGGCATCCCGGTATTCGCCAATGTCACTCGCAATAATTTCCAGCCCATAAATCTCGGCAGCAGCACTGGCGGCAATGACCGCATGGGCGGTTGAACCTTTGGCCAGAGCCTTAGCTGCCGCGGCGGTCGATGCGGCGGGAATGTGGCTGTGGCTCTTCAAGTTTTGGGAGAGCCACTTTCTGGACTGCGCGTAGGCAACCGGATGCGTGAGTATCTCTTCGATTTCTGTCATCGAAGTTCCGGGCTTCACCATCAGGTCAAACTTCACAGGAACTAAATATTCGCCATAGATCTGGACTCCGGGAATTGTTGCGAGTGCATCGCTGGTAGCGCTAACGCCGCCTTCAAGTGAATTCTCAATGGGGGCCACTGCTCGATCTGCTGCCCCGGTAAGAACGGCATCTATTGCCTCAGTAACGCTCGCTACTGGCACGAGTGCTGCATCTGCCGAACCAGGCAGCATCTTTGCCGCCATCTCGGTGAAAGTTCCGGCGGGGCCTAGGTATGCAATCTTGCTGTCTTTAGACATGCCTCAAGATTAGGGCAGGCAGGATTCTCAGGATAGCAATACGATACTTTCATGTTTAAAAGAGGAGACACCCAGAGGCTTCGGGGAGTGCTGAGATTAGGCGCCTTGGTCTTCGCAATTAGTTCAGTGGTGCTGTTTATCGTTCCCCGTATTTTCACAGATCTCTTGGGTCTTCCAGGCTCCGCAAACCTCGATTGGTCAATGCAGCTATCCGGAGTCACAATCCTCACCCTTGGTGGTTTGATGTTCGTGACCGCCCAGGCAGGCAGCACCAACGGTGTTCTGTGGGCTGCACGGGTCATGATGGTTGGAGCATTTGGTCTCGGCTTCATGACCCTCTTGATTCCAACCGGTGTCACCTGGTTCGTGATTCTTTATTCACTGATTGGCTTTGGGTTTTCTGCCGCCTACCTGGTTTTCCTAGCTAGGCGCAGCCCTCAGGCAGATTGAGCCTCAATCGATCTCGGATTCAGAAGCTGCTTCCAAGTAAAACTCTGCGGCCGGCAGCGACCAAAACTCTTCTAAAGTTTGTATTCCTTTTTTGGAATACTCGGCAGCTAGCTCTTGACCGAGAAAACGTAAATGCCAAGGCTCGTAGCTGTAACCGGTGATGGCGGTCGTCTCTTCTTCGTAACGGACAATGAAGCCAAAGCGCCAAGAGTTCTCTGCCACCCACTTACCTGCCTCGGTTTTCCCAAAGCAGGTCATGATTACGCAGCCCTGGGCTGGCACGGAAACATCGACTGCCAAACCGGTCTGGTGTTCGGAGTGACCAGCCTTTGCGCTTCTGACAAGAGCCCCTGCCAGTCCGTACTGGCGAATCTTTGATTCGAACAGGTCGGCTTGATAGTCATAGGTTCGATAGGCGGAGTTCACAAACAGCTGGCCGTAGCCATCGTTCTGCATTTGTTCTGCCATCAACACAAGGGCGTTAGCAGCTGAGGGTGCCAACACGAGCTGCCTAGAATTATCAAGTGATTCACTTGAGGGCATCACAACTAGGTTCGCGGGTGCGAAATCGATGGGGTTTAGTGTCCGCAACTTATTCACAACTACATAAGGCTGATTAGCCCAATCAATGGTGAATCGTGGATATAGATAATCAGTGAGCGCTGGCGTCGGAGGCACCAGGCCTTCAGCTTTATTGATTTCAATTTGCTCGGTAATAATCTCAAGCTTCGGGCTTGTAAAGGTTTCCGATTGAACCAGTAAAACAACTCCCAGAATAGAAAAAAGAACCGGTGGCCCAAAAATAAATATGGGACTCCGTTTCAGAGGCGTAGACTTGGACACTTCTAAACCCTAAATCCAGGAGACTAATTGGCCAAGAACGCCTCTCGGGATGCCGCAAAAAAGGCAGCCCAATCCGGCACCATGACTCCGCGACAAATTTGGATAGTTCTGATCGGGCTAATGTCCGGAATGTTTCTTGCGGCCCTCGACCAATCTGTGGTTGGAGCTGCGATGCGCACAATCGCAGATGACCTTTCTGGTCTTTCGCTTCAAGCATGGGCAACCACTGCTTACCTAATCACTTCAACGATCACCACGCCTATTTACGGAAAGCTCGGCGACATTTTTGGTCGTAGACCAATGTTCATGACTGCGATCGTAATCTTTATTGTCGGTTCGGTAGCCGCCGGATTTGCAACCTCAATGCTTGAACTTGCCGGTTTTCGCGCCTTGCAGGGTATGGGTGCTGGAGGTCTATTCTCACTAGCGCTTACAATTGTTGCCGACATCGTTCCTCCAAAGGAGCGAGCAAAATACCAGGGCATGTTCTTGGCCGTATTCGGAACCTCTTCCGTGCTGGGACCAGTTGTCGGCGGGGCACTGGCGGGAGCCGGTGAGATCCTATTTATTGACGGCTGGCGCTGGATTTTCTTGATGAACATACCAATTGGTGCAGTCTCGCTATTTATGGTTATCACCTTCCTGCACATCCCTCACAACCCAAGACCTCAAAAGATCGACTGGTGGGGAGCAGTAACAATCGTTTTGGCAGTAGTTCCGTTTTTGTTGATAGCGGAGCAGGGAAGCGAGTGGGGTTGGTCAAGCCCAATGGCGATTGCAATGTATGCAACCGGAGTCATTGGAATTGTCAGCTTCATCATGATTGAACGGAAAATGGGCTCAGCTGCGCTGATTCCTCTGGCTCTATTCAAGGAACCCACGTTTGCAAGAACCCAGATTCTTGGGTTCATTGTTGGTGTTGGAATGTTCGGCGGCATGATTGTGCTGCCGCTGATTATTCAGGTTGTCTACGGCGCTAGCCCAACCGAGGCAGGCTTCTTGATGCTGCCAATGGTTGCCGGCATGATGACCGCAAGTATTGGCTCAGGTCTAATCACCTCCAAGACCGGTAAGTACCGAATCTTCTTCAACACTGGAACCGGTGTGCTCTTCTTTGGTTACCTATTTATGCTTTTGATGATGAATGCCGCAACACCGATTTGGGTCATCTCAATCGGCATGGTCATGATCGGGCTTGGCCTGGGTCAGCTAATGCAGACCACGATGGTTGCAAGCCAGAACTCGGTAGCGGCCAGAGACATCGGTGTCGCCACAAGTTCCGCCACCTTCTTCAGACAAATGGGCGGCACCTTCGGTGTTGCAGTGTTTATGTCGATTCTGTTCGGTCAGGTTGGCGACAAGATTGCGACTGCCTTGCAGCGCACCGAAGTTCGTGAGGGCATTGCAAGCGCTGTCAGTGACCCGGCAGTGTTGGCAAACCCCGACAACAACGCGATCATAGACATTCTTCAAAGCGGCCCGGGGGCTGCTAGCCAGATAACTGTCGACTCGTCCTTCTTGATTGGTGCCGATGACAGGCTCACCTTGCCCTTCAGGATTGGCTTTGTTGAGTCTTCGCTAACGGTGTTCCTGGTTGCGATTTTCTTTGTGGGAACGGCGTTTGTGATTAGCTGGTTCATCAAGGAGATCCCACTTCGCGAAAAAAGTGCATCTCAAGAAATTGCCGATGCTTCAAAGGCTGCTGAGTAGTTTTATCGGATAGGGTTTTAGAGCAACACCACGGGAGTTCGGTAAACCGGACTGAGAGGAAGACTAGAAATAGAGTCTTCGACCGTCAAACCTGATCTGGGTAATGCCAGCGTAGGTAGCGACCTCTAACCCGTGCCTAACTTCAGCAGAAGGCACGATAATGAAAAAACTAGCAATATTAGCAATCGCCGCTTTGGCCCTAACTGGCTGCAGCGCTCAAGACATCACCCTGGTCCGGCTCGCAGCTCACGACTCCTTTGTCATAAGCGATGAACTGGTGGCCGAGTTCGAGACTGAAACTGGTTATGAACTTGAAATCATCCGTCTCGGCGACACCGGGTCACTAACCAACCAACTGGTGCTAACCACCAACGCGCCTGTTGCAGACGCGTTCTTTGGCATTGATAACACCTTTGCTGGAGTGGCCACCGACAACGACATTGTTGACGGCCAGATGCAGGCAATCGACTACTCGGACGTTTGCTTCAACTATGACCTTGACTGGTTTAGCCAGAGCTCAGTTGCCCCTCCGACTTCTTGGCGTGAACTAGGCCAGGAGCAATACAAGAGTCTTGTCGTTGTGACAAACCCCAACTTCTCTTCTCCAGGGCTAGCATTTCTGGCAACCACACACGCCGGCTTTGACACCAGCGCCGAGGTCTTTGCCTACTGGCGCTCACTAAGAGACAACGATCTCAAGGTGGCTGGTAGCTGGGAAGATGCCTACTTCGTTGACTTCACCAGATACGGCGGTGACCGCCCTATTGTCCTGAGCTACGCATCATCACCCTCGGCCGAAGTAAAGGAGGACGGCACCCCGGGGTCAGCTGCACTTAGAACCGAATGCTTCAGGCAGATTGAATACGCCGGTGTCCTAAACAATGCCGACAACAACCCTGGCGCCAAGGCAATTGTCGATTTCCTGCTTGGCGATAGCTTCCAGGCTTCGGTTCCGGAAAACATGTATGTCTATCCAATTAACGAAGCCATCGAGGTTCCAGAGGCTTGGGCAAAGTTTGCTCAGCCTGCAGATAGCTTGCTGGGTGAAGGCTTAGACATAAATGCAAATCGTGACCAGTGGTTGACCGATTGGTCGGACGTATTTGACAACTAACTTAGAACTATTTGCCACCACCGCACTGATTGCACTACTTAGCGCGGTGGTGGCAACAATTCTTGGTTACCCGATTGGCAACTGGTTGGCTGGCACAGGCCGAAAAACAAGACAGCTAGTTTCAGCACTTTTGCTCGTTCCATTTTTACTTCCGGCGTTCCTAATTGGCATCACACTTTTGCCACTGCAGCCCAATACTTTCAATTCCATTACTGGAATACTCTGGATCATTGCGGCTCACGTTTTGATGAACGCAGGCTTCATGGCGAGAGTAGTTTCAGCCAATCAAATACCGGCTGACCAGTTGGAGGCGGCTTCGCTGGATGGCGCAAGCGGTTTTAGAAAACGCTTTGCCATCGAATTGCCTCAGCAACTCGGTGGAATACTTTCAGCGTCTTTACTTGTAGCTCTCTACAGTGCGACTAGCTATGGCCTGATACTGACACTCGGCGGGGGGAAGGTTGACACTCTCGAAACTGAAATAGCAATAGCGGCTCTAAGAGACTTAGACCTTAGGTCCGCCCTGACACTCGCCCTGCTGCAAACTGCTTTAACACTTGGCTTTTTTTACTTGGCAAGATCAATCGGTGCCGAACCTGCTGCTCTCTTTGGCGAGCAAGAGGCATCGTCTTCTGGCTCCAAGTTGGGCAGTGTGCTGGGAACTATTTTGCTTTTGGCAGTAGGAATTGTGTTTGCTGGCGTTTTCGTTAGAGCCATAACTTTGGGGCCAGGACTAATTGAGAATTTCGCAAATCTTTCCGGTCGGGGCAACCGCGAGTTACTTAACATCTCGGTTGCCGAAGCCGCGCTCAATAGTCTCAGAAACTTAATTGCGGCATGCCTTATCGCGTTGCCAATCGCCTGGTTTGCGGCAGGTAGAAAGCGAGCCAGTTACCTGGTGCTGTTGCCGATAGGCATTTCACCGGTGGTGTTTGGGTTGGTGTTCTTGGTTCTAAGCGGCTACCTGCCCTCTGCGGTGAGCGGTACTTGGCTACTTGTCCCAATCGTTCAGAGCCTGTTCCTTATTCCACTTAGTTATCAGGTGCTTCGGCCAGCCAGGCAATCAGTTTCAGTTGACATAAGAGACGCCGCTTTGCTAGACGGTGCATTTGGTTGGAAGATGTTTTCACAGGTTGAAGGTCCACTTTTGCGCAAGCCGTTGAGCGTTGCCTCAGCCTTTATAGCCCTTGGTTCCCTCGGAGAGTTTGGCGCTGCAAGCTTCTTGGCATACGGTTCACAGGCAACTCTGCCGCTAGTAATGTTTCGATTGATTTCGAGGCCAGGGCCTGAAAACTTAGGCATGGCTATGGCGGCGGCAAGCCTGTTTATTCTGGTTGCTCTTTTGATTGTTTGGATTATTTCACTCGAAGCTCGTACTCAACGCCAAGACCGTTGAGCCGTCGAGTGATTATTTCTATTGATTCCGGGTTTTGATCCACGACCACAAATTTTCTCTCCAATTCAAAGGCTGCATGAGCGGTAGTTCCAGAGCCAGCGAAGAAATCAAGCACGCTGTCGCCGGGCTTGGAACTCGCGCTGATGATTCTCCTAAGAATGCCGAGCGGCTTTTGGGTGGGATAGCTGGTTTTTTCTTTTCCGGTTGGAGAAACAATCGTGTGCCACCAGACGTCAGTGGGCAACTTTCCACGAGCGACTTTTTCGGGTGTAACTAGCCCCGGTGCCATGTACGGTTCGCGATCAACCGTCGCACTGTCGAAATAGTAGGCATTGGGGTTTTTCACGTAAACCAAGATGGTGTCATGCTTTGCTGGCCAGCGACTCTTTGATTTTCCACCGTAGTCGTAGGCCCAGATGATTTCATTTAGAAAGCACTCTCTACCGAATAAGGCGTCCATCAGGACCTTTGCATAGTGCGCCTCGCGGTAGTCCAGGTGTAGGTAAATCGTTCCGGTCTTATGAAGTAATCGGTATGCCTCAATTAGGCGTGGCTCTAAAAATGCCCAGTAGTCGGCAAAATCATCATCGTATGACAAAACCGATTTAACGACCTGTTCATACCTCTTGCCCTGGAAACCCAGATTGCCAGTTTCACTCGATGTCGAACTTCGGTTTGTTCTGACCTGTGCACGCCCGGTGTTGAAGGGTGGGTCGATATATATCAGCTGGAAGGACTCATCGGCCATAGATTTAAGTGCGGCGAGGTTCTCGCCATTGATAACCTGATTTATAGCCATAGTAAGAAAGATTAACATCATGAGCACACAGGTAGTGCACGATAGCGACAACCAACGCTTTGAACTCTTCTTGAACTCTTCTCGCGTTGGTCTGCTGGATTACGTGGTCAAGGGCGATGAAATTCATCTTGTCCACACCGAAGTAAACCCGGAGCACCAGGGCAAACACTTGGCCGCAATTCTGGTTCGAGAATCACTTCAAGACATCAGAGATCAAGGAGATAGGCAAGTTGTTCCGGTTTGTTCCTACGTAGTGAAATACATGGAAAAGCATCCGGACACCCATGACTTACTGAAGGGGACCATCGAAGAAGCCGTTGCTTCTTGCCGGTGGCCAGGGGCTAACTAGTCCCAGGTGCTGGGAGCTGGCTCTTTACCCTTAGGTAGTGCGGTGTCTTTGGCCCATCTAGTGATCCACTTCGGTAACTCCGGTCGTTCTCCGGGCCAGCCACCGGAGCCATCCATTACTTCCTGCGGGGTTAGAGTGCCCCAAGAGCGCTTCAGGAATCGACCGCGCATAATTGCCTTGGCATAGATCTCGCCGTTTCGAACAAATCGCTGTTCAATGTAGACGGCGACATCGTCCCAGCCAACCACCTTGGTCTCGAGATCAAACTTTTGCCAAGGCTCAAGCGACTTGCGATAGCTGATTGTTGAGTTCACGACTATCGGGTACCAGCCTTTTTTGTTCCATATTTGCCAGATTCCAGTTCTGAGTCCTTGGTCGTAGCGACCAAGGTCCATAATGGTCAAAAAGACGCCGTTGTTCATGTGTTTATAAACATCCAGGTCGCTCGGCATCACTCGAAGCGTTACCGACGAAACCTCCTCGATAGTCACCTTTGATCTGCGGCGCCAAGTCAGCTTGATGAATAAGATTCGAAACCAGAGCTTCACCAGATGACCACGCGCTCTTCAGGTGCCAACCACATCGGATCTTTGTCACTGGTCTGGAAGGTGTCGTGAAAAATGTCTAAGTTTTTCACCACCTGGTTACATCTGAACTCAGCCGGTGAGTGCGGATCGGTTGCCAAGCGCTGGATGGCGATTTCATCTCGGCTAACTCCTCTCCAGCACTGCGCCCAAGAAAACAAAAACCTCTCAGCAGCAGTGACGCCATCGATTGTTGGAGGCTCCTTGCCATCAAGCGAGATTAAGTAGGCCTTCCACGCAATGCCAAGACCACCTAGGTCTCCGATGTTCTCACCGATAGTGAGCTCGCCGTTTACTTTGTGGCTGTCTTCAAGCTGAGATGGGCTCAGTTCGTTGTACTGGGCAATAAGCGATTTGGTTAGCTTGTCGAATGCCTTCAGGTCGGTCTTTGTCCACCAGGAAGCCAACTTACCGTCACCGTCATACTTCGCACCCTGGTCATCGAAACCATGACCAATCTCGTGGCCAATTACGGCGCCGATGCCACCAAAGTTCATAGCATCATCGGTCTCTTCTGAGAAAAACGGTGGTTGTAAAATTGCCGCCGGGAAGACGATCTCGTTGAGACCTGGGTTGTAATAGGCGTTCACCGTCTGAGGTGTCATGTGCCATTCGTCGCGATCAATCGGTGATCCGATCTTCTTGACCTGAAAGTCAAAGTCCCACTCGGAAACATTTTGAATGTTTTGCAAGAGATTGTCGCGAGAGATAGCGATGCTCGAATAGTCATGCCACTTAACCGGGTAACCAATCTTGGGGGTGAACTTTGATAGCTTCTCCTGCGCTCTTTCCTTGGTAGCGCTTGTCATCCAGTCGAGCTTGTCAATACTTTGGCGATAAGCCTCAATTAGGTGAGCAACCAAGATGTCCATCTTGGATTTCGAGCTTGCTGGGAAGTGCTTGTCCACGTAAATCTGGCCAACCGCTTCCCCTAGGCTTCCCTCCACCAGGCTGACGGCACGCTTCCACCTTGGACGATTGACTGGCTGTCCAGTCAACTTGGTTCCATAAAAGCCAAAGCGCTCGGCCACAAAGTCACCCGAGAGGTAGGGAGCGTGCGCTCGAACATAAACCCAGCTCAGCCAAGTCTTTAGGGCTTCTAGATTTTCTGGCACCAAAACATCGGCCAGGCCCTCGAAGAAAGAGGGCATCATAACTACATTCCATTCAAGGAATGAGTCAGTTAGGCCAAGACCCGAAAGGTATTCGTCAAAGTGAACGCTTGGCGCAAGCGTTTTTAGTTCTGCGAAAGTTTTTAAGTTGTAGGTCTTTTCGGCATCCCTTGCTTCGACTCGGCTCCAGTGCTTAGAGGCGATCTTCGTTTCGAGTTCCAGAATTTGGTTGGCTTTGTCAACTGCTTCTGCTTTATCCCAACCAGCTAAGACCAAAGTGCGAGCAATGTGCTTTGGGTATTCTTCGCGGACATCTTTGTACTTGTCGTCTGTGTAGTAATCCTTATCCGGCAGACCTAGGCCGCCGTTATAAAAATGCACGAGGTAACGCTCTGGGTTACCTGAGTCATTGTCGATGTAGCTTCCCCATAAGCCTCCTACGCCCATGCGTTCGAGGTGACCCATCAAGTGGTGAAGTTCCTTGAGGTCTTTGATCGCCGCAATTTTGGCTAGGTCCGCTACTAATGGTGTGGCACCAAGTTTTTCAATTCGCTCTTCATCAAGGAACGATGCGTAGAGATCACCAATCTGTTGGCTCACGCCAGGCGACGGGTTGTTGGCCGCTTCCTCGAGGATCTCCTTGACAGCTAGCTCCGAGTCATCGGCCAGCATGTGAAAGCTGCCGAATACGGCTTTGTCCTCTGGGATCTCGGTTGAATCCAACCAACTACCGTTCACGTGACGGAACAGGTCCTGGTTTGGTTTGGTCGTGGTGCTTAGTTCGGCTTTATCTAGCCCCGGTTTCATTGACATGCTTCCTAGTGTAAGTCAGTGCCTTGTCACTAGGCTGACAGTCAACGTCTCTAGACAAAATCATTCTTTACTAAGGGTTCGCACCGGTTGCCGTTCCGCAGGCAGTAATGCTTTGGCAGCAGACATTATGCGAATCGCTTGATCTGAAAGGTCGCATTCTTATCTCCCCCAACGGAATCAATGGAACCTTGGGCGGCAAGATAGTAAACCCAAAAAAAAATATGCTCACGTCACTAAAGAATTTAAAGGCTTTTCCAAGATTGACTTCAAGTGGTCGGCGGGATCGGGAAACGAGTTGGCGGAACTTAGCGTTCGAGTCCGGAAAGAACTAGTCTCCTTCGCTACGCCCGAAGAAGTTAGGGCCATGGCCGCAAGGATCTGGTTTTGCATTGTGACGAATGCTTTAGAGACCCCAAGAACCTGAAGTGCAACATCGGCCACATTCGAGGGCAAAGAAAGCTCCAACAAGTCGGTTAAAGAAAAAACCCTCGGGTTCTTGCCCGAGGGTTTCCCTATTAGGAGGGTATGCAATCTATGAAAATCACATAGCCAAACGATAGGAGTAGAGAGCCGCTGACCGAGTGAAAGTCAGGGTTTCAACATCAAGCTGTCAGTGTTTTCTCAGCTTAAAAACCACCTAATCCCTAGCCGCATCTTTCTCTTTGGCGGGTGCCGTGGCTTTCATTGAAGGCTTACCAAGCTGTCTCGGCTTTTCTAGGCTGGCAACTGGATCTTAGATTTGACAACATGCAAACCGGCCTAAACCCCGTGTCTTGGCAGTTTGCCTGGGGCTATAGGTAGCGCCAGCGGAAGAGTTCTATTTTGAATCGAATCACAATGAGTCGGACAGCAACCATAATAACTGCGGCTACAGCAACGTCTAGGTACTCAGGAGTGTTCAGATACCCAAATAACACCACTATCCAACCGCCCCCAAAGGCAATCGCCGCGTAGGGCTGGTGGTCATGAAGGGCCCTAGGAACCTCATTGACCAACACGTCTCTCAGCACACCACCGGCGACCGCGGTAATAACACCCATCAAAACCGCAATCAACGGGCTCATGTCTGCCATGAGTGCCAGGTGGGTGCCGCCAGCTGCGAATATTCCAAGGCCAACGGCATCAGGAATCAGAATCGCTTTTTCGGTCAGTGCGATGTGGTTTGCTTTGAAGAAAAACGGTAGGGCCAACCCCACCACAATCAGGGCCCAAACCCAGAATTCTTGCTCCACCCAGAAAAATGGCCTTCGATCTAGCAGCACGTCCCGAAGAGTTCCGCCGCCAAAGGCGGTGACCGCGCCGATCATCACAACGCCCACTAGGTCAAACTGCTTTCGAGCGGCCTCCATGATGCCGGACAGCGCAAATGCCAGCACTCCAAGTGCTTCCAGTGTGATTAAAAATGTTGCTAGCAATTAGTTTCCCCATTTAGGTTCAAGTCAACCCTAATCAGGCTGCACTCTTATTGCGAAATTTAGGAACTGCTTGGGGGGAATAATGGCAATTCCCTTGAAGCCAGAGGCTGATTGAAACTCTTGATTCAAAGTCACTATGACTTCTGAGCCAGAAGCAAGAGTTAGATCCAAAATCAAGTTGTCCTCGTGGTCTTTTTGGTAGACGGCCTCTCTCAAGGGTTCCAGGATGCTGCCGCCGGAAAAATGAACTATGTCACTGGCATCCTGCAGGGCTCTCTTGACCAAGCTTTCGCTCAGGCCTGCTTTCGTAAGAACTCTGAACAGGTTCTTAAGCACGTGAGGTGAGGCAAATACCTTGAAACGATCACCGTCAAAGGCCAAGGAAAGGCAATCTGCGGAGGCATTTGAAGACGTGGGGGGCACAACCGCTAGGTATGGATATGAGCTGTCCGGTCCAAGAATTGCAGCGGCCCAAATGTTAATGTCGAACACTACCGAGAGTTGCCGTTTCATTAACTGGCCTGGATATTGGCGATCAACTCCAGCACCTCGGAATAAGAAAAAACTTTTCCCGACAGTTCTGCTCGAGCTCGCTGTTGGGTCTCTCGAAATTGATCGGCCAGCCTTTCGTGTTCCATCTTGCGCATTGCCACTCTCAGGAACTCGGAGCGATTGCCCTTGCCGTAGTGCTCACTTAGGCGCTCTAGTAGCTCACGGTCTTGGTCTGCTATAGCAAACCCTATTGTTTTGGCTCTCATAAATCCTTCGTATGCAATTGGTGTGCAACATTGTAATATAGAGCTGCTAGAAATGTTTACGATTTCCCACAGGCTAGATCACACACCTCGGCCAGGCTTGGAAAGTGACTGTATTTTCAGGGCTAAAGGCTAGACTTACTCCACCTAAGAACCGCTAAGGAAAGCAGGTAACGTGGGCTTTCTAGACAAAGCCGAGGCGCGCATTGAGGGAACAATTGCCTCAATGTTTTCCAAGCTATCCAAAAGACAGCTGCAGCCAATCGAAATCTCCCAGGCTGTAAAAAATGCCATGGATGTCGCGGCCACTTCTACGGGAAAAGACCGCACGTTGGTTCCCCACCGTTACCTAATCAAGCTCAGCGCTCACGATAAAGAAAACCTTTCCGATCAACTTCTTCGCGCGATAAGTTCAGAGGTAGCGAACTACGCCGGAGAGAAAAGCTATCAACTGACCGGAGATCTCGAGCTAAAGATCTCGGCAGACTCGGGAGTCCAAAAGGGACGAATTCAGGTAGGTTCGGCGGCTGTCGGGAGTTTGGTGAGCTGGAAGCCAATTATTTCTTATGGCAGCGAGCGCCGAGAGCTATCAAGTGGCACTACGACTTTTGGTAGGGACGATAGCGCCGATGTTGCAATCGATGACCGGGGCTTGAGCAGAGTTCACTTCGAAATTGCGTTCAATGGCGACATTGCTGCGATCAGAGACTTGCAATCGACCAACGGAACCTTTGTAGACGGTATGAGGGTTCAGGAAGTAGTTCTCAGATCCGGAAGCAAGATATCTGCAGGTAGGACAGAATTTGATTTTGAGCTGATAGCCCTGACGGGAGGGTCAAGTGAGTGAGCTGGCGCTATTTCTGATCCGCATCGGTTTCGTTGCAGTGCTCTGGGTTTTTATCTTGAGCCTGCTTTCTGTGATTCGAGCCGACCTGTATGGTCGCCGAGTTATCAGCCGAATTGCTAAGCAGAACGCACCCGGGCTAACGGCTGGTTCGGCCGCGAGCTTGGGGATTGATGATGGTGAAGGCTTTGCCCCGACCGAGATTGCAGTTCTTACCGGTCGCACCGCCGGAACCAACATTTTTCTCGAGGGCAAAAAAGAAGTATTAATTGGTCGTGCTCCGAGTTCGGATATGGTCATCAGCGATGAGTTCGCTTCTTCACTGCACGCCAAGCTAGTACACGTCGGAGCGGACTGGGTACTGCAGGACCTGAACTCCACCAACGGCACCAACCTAGACGGCAGGAAGATAACCACCCCGGTGACCATCAGGCCAGGAATGACAATTCGCATTGGCACCACAACCTTTGAGTTGAGGTCTTAGTCAGTTGGCAATTAAGACCATTAGCTATGCGGCCAGTGACATCGGCAAGCACCGAAGTTCCAACCAGGACTCCGGTTACTCCGGTTATCAGCTGTTCTTCGTGGCGGACGGCATGGGTGGTCACGCCGGAGGCGACATCGCATCTGCGATCACTTCGCAGCGGGTTGCGCTCACCGACAGTAAGTACGACACCGTTGAAGAAGCTATTGAAACCCTAAAAGCTGGGGTTCTAGAAGCAAACTCGATGCTCAACGAAACCGTTATTGAGCACCCAGATCTTCAAGGCATGGGAACCACGTTTTCAGGGCTCTTGGTCCACGGCACTCAAATTATTACCGCCCACATCGGCGACTCGCGTATCTATCGGGTTCGCTCCGGTGAAGTAGTGCAGATCACCAAAGACCACTCCTTCGTGCAAAAGCTTGTTGACCTTGGTCGAATCACTGAAGCCGAAGCTCTGGTTCATCCCCGCCGATCGGTCTTGATGCGCGTGCTTGGTGATGTTCAGGGCGACCCGGAGCTGGACATTGCCCTGCACGATGCACTCCCCGGTGATCGCTGGATGATTTGCAGCGACGGCCTGAGTGGCGTGGTTCCGGATGAAGTGATGGCAAAGATCCTGGCATCGAATATTCCAACTGAAGAAGCCGCCGAACTCTTGGTTGGCGAAGCCCTAGAGCACGGTGCACCAGACAACGTGACCGTGGTTATTACCGACGTTGTTCGTCCAACTGTTAAGGCGGATTTCGAGCCAGGTGCCCACTTTGTGGGTTCAGCCGATCACGAAGTGGTCATCGAAGAGCGCAAGGGTGGCAAGATCCTTCGTCTGTTCAACCCACTGAGCCTGCTTGAAATGTTGCAAAGCCCAGAAGACCCAACTCAGTATGCTCCAGAGTCTGAGGAGCTGCTGGCAAAGATTTTGGCTGAGACCAGGCGCAAGCTGCGCTGGCGAGCAGCGCGAATAACGGCGCTCTGGCTGCTATTTGCTGGCGTAATAGTGGGGATTATTTTCGGCGCTTATCAATACACCCAGACCCGTTACTTCGTTGACGTCTTCGAGGGTCAAGTAACTGTTTTTCAGGGAATCAAGGAACAACTGGGGCCACTAAATTTCTCAAGCCCGTATCTGGTGTCACAGATAAACGTCGAGGACCTTCCACAATTCCAGCAGACCTTGATTCAAAGATCCATCTCGGTCGAATCTCTAGATGAGGCCCTTCGCCTGATTGACCAGCTTCAGGATGGAATCAATGAGTAACGTGTCACTGACTCAAGCGATTCCGATGCTCTTAAAGGCTGTTCCCAGATCCCGGAACTTTGAAGCGATTTTGCTGTTCTGGGTTGCCGGTATTCACGCCTTTGCTTTAGCTCAGATTCAGCTCGCGGTTAATCAACGAATGTCATGGGACATGCTCTATTACTGGGCACCCCCAACCATCAGCGCCTGGATCCTGCACTACGTGCTTCGGAAGTACGTGCTGAATGCCGACGGCTTGTTGCTGCCGCTAGCCTTTTTGCTAAACGGTCTTGGCATCGCAATGATTTATCGGCTGGACCTGGCCGAAATAACCCGAGGTGGTGAGGGCTTGTTTGCCGAGCGCCAAGTTTGGTTGAGCTGTCTAGCAATGTTAATTGCCGCAATCGTGGTTCGGTTGGTTCGAAATCCACTGGTACTGAGGCGCTTTCCATATTTGGCTGGAGCGGCCGCCGTTATTCTGCTCATGCTTCCGGCAGCGCCAGTAATTGGTAGGACTTTCAATGGCGCAACACTATGGGTTGGGATTGGGGAGATAAGTTTCCAGCCCGGCGAAATAGCGAAGATCTTGCTGGCGATTTTCTTCGCGGGCTACTTGGTTTCCAGAAAGGGTCCACTTTCTGAAATTGGTTCCCGGGTTTTGGGCATGAAGATTCCAAGTGCGAAGGACTTAGGTCCGGTGCTGTTGTTCTGGGTTGCCTCAATTGCAGTGCTTGTGCTTCAGCGTGATCTCGGGACTTCGATTCTGTACTTCGGTTTGTTTTTGGTCATGATCTATACCGCAACTGGCAGAGGCTTCTACGTTGGCATTGGTTTGGTCATGATGATCACCGGTGCTTTGGTGGCTTCACGTATCTTTGGCTATGTTGGCGCTCGTTTTGATGCTTGGTTGGATCCGTTTGCGACCGCAAACTACAACGCGACCGGCGGTAGCTACCAGTTGGTGCAAGGCCTATTCGGCATGGCTCACGGCGATGTGATTGGGGCGGGGCTTGGCTCAGGATTCCCGCAACTGATTCCACTCGCCGAAAGTGATTTTATTTTTGCTGCATTTGGAGAAGAGCTTGGTTTGGCCGGAATCTTTGCGATTCTCGCCATCTACCTCCTGATCGTTTATCGGGGTCTGCGAATTGCAAACACTCACCAGGATGATTTTTCAAAGTTACTGTCGTTGGGGCTGGCGTTCGTAATTGGTCTTCAGGTATTTGTTGTTGCGGGCGGCGTGATGGGGCTGTTGCCATTGACCGGGCTAACAACGCCGTTCTTGGCTGCCGGTGGCAGTGCGCTTTTGGCAAACTGGGCGATCATTGCGCTTTTGCTGGTGCTTTCTGATTCCTCGCTCAGGCGGGTGAAGGAGTGAACCGGCAGGTCAGGAGAGTTGGCCTTGCGCTAACGGTGATGTTCATTGCGCTATTTGGAATTGCCTCCTCGATTCAGGTTGTTAGAGCTGAATCGCTTTATCAAGACTCTCGAAACGTTCGCGCAGCCTACGAAACCTATAAGACTCAGCGCGGTTCGATTCTGGTTGGTCAGACCGAGGTTGTCACCAGCGATTCGGTCAACGACCAGTACCGTTTTCTGAGAAGCTACGACTCGGTTCTTTACAGCGCGGTTGCCGGTTACTTCAGCATCTTCACCGGATCGTCCGGGATCGAGCGGTCAATGAACTCGCTGCTGGCAGGCCAGAGCTCCGCACAGTTTTTTGAGCAGATCAATGCGCTACTTGATGGCACCCCGGTTACCGGCGCTGCTGTTGAACTTAGCCTTGACCCAGCTGTCCAGAGGGCTGCCTGGGATGCCCTTGGCGGGCGCAAGGGCGCAGTGGTTGCTCTTGATCCAACAACCGGCCGCATTCTTGCGATGGTCTCAAAGCCAACCTTTGATGCGAATCTAATGGCCGGTCACGAGTATGAACCGGTGAACCAGGCTTACCGCGACTATTTGGACGACCCTAACCAGCCACTTGTGAACCGGGCTATCGGCGGGGATCTCTACCCACCGGGTTCAGTATTCAAACTTGTCGTTGCGGCAGCGGCTCTTGAGTCCGGGCGCTACCGAACCACCACCACCTTCGAAAACCTAGATCGCTATCGGCTTCCCGGCACCGTAACCATGATTCAGAATTCTTCCGGCAATGCCTGCGGGGATGGGACTCTGGTGACCCTTGAGCAAGCCCTGCTTCGCTCTTGCAATATCCCGTTCGCGATGCTCGCGGTTGACCTTGGTCAGGATCGAATCCGAGCGATGGCAGAGCTGATGGGTTTTGGCGATGAGATTGCAATACCACTCTCAGTGACCCCAAGCGTTTATCCAAAAAACTTGGAGCTGTCTCAGGTTGCGCTTACCGGATTTGGGCAGTTTGATGTTCGCGTCTCACCCTTACAGATAGCTATGACCACCGCTGCAATCGCCAACCAGGGCGTGATCATGAAGCCGCAGCTTGTGGACCAGGTGGTTGCCAGCAACTTAAACGTGCTTAGCCAGCCGGAGCCTCAAATTTTGTCATCTCCGATGTCCAGGGAAACCGCGGCACTTCTAACCCGAATGATGGTTGACTCAGTCGGGTCTGGAGCCGCTACGAACGCGGCCATTCCCCAGGTCGCGGTTGCCGGCAAAACCGGCACAGCCGAAAACGGACCCGATGATCCCTACACACTTTGGTTCACCGGTTTTGCTCCGGCCGAGGCCCCTCAGGTGGTTGTCACTGTCGTGGTTGAAGACGGCGGTGGCATTGGACAAAACGGGAGCGGTAACCAAATCGCTGCGCCAATTGCCAAGGCGGTCATGAAGGCGGCGTTGAACCGATGAAGCCAGCGGTGGGACAACTTTATGGCGGACGATACCGACTTCAGCTAAGAATTGCCATTGGTGGCATGGGTGAAGTTTGGCAGGCAGAGGATGAGCTGATTTTGCGCCAAGTCGCGATCAAAATCCTCAAGGAAGAATATCTTTCAGATCCTGCATTTTTGGAAAGATTTAGAACCGAGGCTCGTTCTGCGGCGCTTGTTGAGCACGAGGGCATCGCAAACATTTATGACTACGGCGAAGACGCCGGTTCTGCATTCCTTGTCATGGAATTAGTTCCGGGTGAATCCATGTCCCGATTACTAGAGCGAGAAAAACGACTGACAGAAGCTCAAGTGCTCGATATCGTGGCTCAGACCTCTCGGGCACTTGCCGCAGCGCATGCTAGGGGCCTGGTGCATAGAGATATCAAGCCCGGGAATCTGCTGATTACTCCGGATGGCAAAGTAAAAATAACCGACTTTGGGATCGCCAGAGTTGGAGACCAGGTGCCGCTAACCAAAACCGGTCAGGTAATGGGAACCGTTCAGTACTTGGCTCCGGAGCAAGCAACCGGAAAAACTTCGACCTCGGCGACGGATTTATATTCATTGGGAGTCGTGGCCTACGAGGCACTTGCCGGTAAGCGGCCGTTCCGTGGCGAAAACCAAATGGCGATTGCCATGGCTCACATAAATGAAATGCCGCCGGCGCTTTCAGACTCGATTGACCCAAGAGTTCAAAACCTAGTTCTTAGCTGCTTGGCCAAAAAACCAAACCAGCGGCCAGAGTCTGGCATTTCACTAGCTATTAGAGCCGAGGCTTTGCTTCGAGAAAAGCGAAAGGGTATTCCGGTTGTATCCAAGACCCCGGTTGACGATCCAGTCACCGAGGTGCTTTCCACCGACACGGCTGCATTACCCAAGGCGCCGGTTGTTTGGCCATGGCTTGCAGCCCTCGGGTTGTTGGGCTTGACCACGATTGTAGTTATAGTCGCGATTCTCTCAGACCCCAATACCTCCGAGGTTGAACCAACAAGCACGTCCGATCAGACGCCGAGCTCCACGCCGAGCGTGGAGCAAGAACCGACCTCAGCGCCCACTGAACCCGCGAACTATCTGGTTTTGGTGTCCGATGTTGTTGGCAAGAACTTGAGCGAAGTAACCGCGTGGTTGACCGAGCGTGGTTTTGTCGTGAACGCAATAGCCGGCGAGCTCATCCCTGGCAGCTCTCCTAGAGTTCGAGAAGTTTATGCGGCTTCTCCGACCGGAAACATAGCAATTGGCAGCACCGTGAACGTGACATATTACGTGGGCGACTACCAAGACATTCCAATTGAGATTCCGGACGGTGGATCTAGTGCAGAACCAACCCCGGCAGAAACTGATCCGGAAACTGGTCAGCCGGTTGAATCCGAGACGCCGGTGGCCGACGTACCAGCGACTGTGCCAGGTGACAGTGCCGGAGATCAGGGGGCAACGGAGTGACCAGACTGTAACCGAGTCATGCGAAGAATAACCAAAACAAAAACTAGACTTCAATAGGCGGAAAAGAGCGGGTTTGAGTAAGAACGAAAGACTGATTGCTGGTCGATACCGACTAGGTGAGCTAGTCGGTCGCGGCGGAATGGCCGAGGTCTTCGAAGGCTATGACACCAGGCTCGGTCGCACGGTTGCTATTAAGCTCCTAAAATCAGATCTTGCTAACGACGCCAATTTTGAAGCTAGGTTTCGCCAAGAGGCTCAGGCAAGTGCTCGCATGGCCCACCCAACCATCGTTCGGGTCTACGATGCCGGCGAAGAGGAAGCCACCGCCCCAAACGGGCAGATTGTAAAAACTCCGTTCATAATCATGGAGCTAATCCGCGGCAAGTTGCTGCGTGAGGTGGTTGCTGAAAAGAATGTAGCTATCGACCGAACCGTTAAATACATTGCCGGCATCCTGACGGCCCTCGAGGTCTCTCACCGTGCCGGTGTTGTCCACCGCGACATAAAGCCGGCGAACGTAATGATCGGAGAGGGCGATTCAATCAAGGTCATGGACTTTGGTATCGCCAGAGCGGTAAATGACAACTCTGCCACTCAAGCTGCCACCGCCGGTATAATCGGTACCGCCCAATATTTCTCCCCCGAGCAAGCTCGCGGCGATGCGGTGGATGGCAGAACAGATTTGTATTCAACCGGAGTGATTCTTTATGAATTACTTGCAGGGCAGCCACCATTTAAGGGCGAAAGTGCTGTCTCGGTTGCCTACCAACACGTTTCCGAACTTGCCACCCCACCTTCTGCCTTCAACTCGGAAGTGTCACCTGAGTTAGACGCAGTCGTGCTTCGATCAATGGCCAAGGACCGTGACGAACGCTTCCAGACCGCGGAAGAATTCCGAGAGCACCTGCTTGCTGCGCAAGCCGGCACCGCTCTGCCCGCGACCAGAAAGACCCCGCTGGTGGGAATGGTCCCAGTCAATCTTGATGCAACCGAGGTTATTTCGACCGGAAAAAGTGATGACTTTCCAACATCTTTAATCGATGGCTTTGAAACTGCTCCGAGCAGGCAAATAACCACCACCAATAACAAGGTTGGTGCGAGCGTTCTTTGGGGTCTTGGCACCGGAGTCGTTGTGATTTTGGTTGGATTGTTGTTCTGGGTTATGAACCTCGGTTCGGCTGGACCAGGAGTAACGCCATCCAGCGGTGTTGAGGTTGCAAGTGTTCAAGGCTCGCTTTACGAAGATGCTTACAGCACCCTCACATCGCAAGACCTTGTGGTTTTAAGGGTTTACGAGAAAAGCGAATTGGTTCCAGAGGGCGTCGTCATAAGACAGGTCCCAGAAGCCGGAACTCAAGTTCTTTCCAGCACCGCCGTCACGCTCTATGTTTCTAGCGGAGCAACCGAGGTGACGGTTCCGAACCTGGTTGGTAAAAATGAGGCCGATGCCGTTGCCTTGATAGAGGGTCAAGGACTAATAGTTGGCAGAATCACGGTAGTCGGCTCACCGATTGTGCCAGATGGCGTAGTTATAGCATCAGATCCGGTAACCAATTCGAAGTTGCCGCTTGGCTCCGAAGTGAACATCATTTTGTCTGACGGTACCGTCCAGGTTCCGGATGTCAGAAACCTTGAGGTGCTAGAGGCTAGAAACATCCTGACTAGCCCGTCAATTGGTTTCACGGTTTCAGTTGAAGTGCTAAACGCTGCAACCTGCAACGGCACCCCGGGAACAATCGTTCTGGAACAGTCAGTGTTGCCAGGCGAGGCTGAACAACTGCAGAACGTAATTTTGTATGTCGAGTGTGTGGGTGGAGTAGCTACTCCAACTCCGACACCAACACCGACTACGACTCCGACTCCGACACCGACACCGACGGAATCTGTTACCGGTTAAACTTTTTCTATTCTTGGGCTTAGGGTTTTGGATTTTTCCAAGGCGCCTTCGACACCTAGGGTCTCCAACCAATTCGCTAGCATCCGATATCCACCCTCGGTCATAACTGACTCTGGGTGGAACTGGACTCCATAGATCGGCTTGGTTTTGTGCTGAAGGCTCATGATGATTCCGCTGTCGGTCTGGCCAGTGACCAGCAGTTCCTCTGGAACACTCTCCGGCACAATCGCCAACGAGTGGTATCTGGTTGCCATAAAGCCTTGGGGTAAGCCCTCTAGTATCAAGCTGCCCTGGTGGTTCACCTTCGAGGTTTTGCCGTGCATAAGCTCTGGAGCACTTTCGACTCGGCCTCCCATTGCCTCGGCAATTGCTTGATGCCCCAAGCAAACTCCAAAGACCGGGTAGTTCGTATCTAGAGCATATTTCACAGTTGGGATCGACAATCCAGCGCTTGCCGGAGTGCCTGGACCCGGGGAGATAAGGACTGCATCAAATTTTTGCAAGAGGGCTGGAAGCTCCGCCTCGGTGATTGCGTCATTTCGCATGACGGTTGTTTCAGCGCCAAGCTGCTGCAAATAGCCGTTCAAAGTGTAGACAAAGCTGTCGTAGTTATCTAAAACAAGAATTTTAACCATGGTGTTAATAGCCTAATCGGATGGCGCGTCTTTGGGTTCAGGCATTAAGCTACTAAGCATGTCAGATGCAAAGCGAAGCAAGAAAAATGAGTCCAAGCCACTAACTCCAAAGGTTGTTGGTGAAGAAGAGCAAGACAACCCCGCCTGGTACAAGGCGGTCATGTTCGGCTTTATGCTCTTTGGCCTGGCCTGGATTCTTGTATTCTACATTTCGAGCGCCCGCTACCCACTGGGTGCAGCGACGCCTATTGACCTTTCCAACTGGAACATCCTCGTTGGCTTTGGCATCGCGATGATCGGCTTTGCGATGACCACCAAGTGGAAATAACTACATCCAGCTAGAAATTTTCAACATGGTCAGTCCGTAGAGGACCCCCCAAACCAAAAACACTCCAAAGATTTGCTGCACGCGTTTATTACGCTCCTTGGTTTGAGAATAGATTCCGGCTATAGCCAATCCTGTCACCAGACCACCTAAGTGGCCCTCCCATGAGATTCCCGAAACAAAAAAACCAAGGCCGAAGTTTATGGCTATCAAGGTAAAGATCTGAGTCGAATTGCCTCCGGTGGAGCGCACCACTATAAAGTAAGCGCCCATCAGTCCGAACAGCGCCCCCGATGCACCCACTACTGGGATCCGAGGATCCGAGAGCCACATCACAGCTACGGACCCGCCGACAATTGCAGTTAGGTACATCACCAAGAATCGAACCGGGCCTAACAGTGGCTCAAGTATCCGACCGAAGATCCAAATGGCGAAGGAGTTCAAAAGAATATGAAACGGGCCAGTCCAGTCGTGAACGAAGCCGGCTGTGAGCATTCGCCAAGGTTCAACTGGCGCAAATAGCGGAGCAAAGAACATTTGGTTTGTAAATAGGTAACCGATAGGGCTTATTTGCCCGAGCCAGATACCAACGTTAAGCGCCAAGAGGCCCGAAGTTACCGGAGCCTGTTGGAAGCTTTGAAGTGTTAAACGCGCCAATTAGGCTTTTTCGATTGTGATGCTCTCAATAATTACATCGTCTACTGGCTTGTCGTTCGTGCCGGTTGCTACCTGACCGATTTGGTCAACTACCTTGCGGCTAACATCATCTGCAACCTCACCAAAGATGGTGTGGCGACCCTGCAGCCAGGTGGTTGGGGCCAAGGTAATGAAAAACTGCGAACCGTTGGTTCCAGGACCAGCATTGGCCATTGCAAACATGTATGGCTCGGTGAAGGTCAGCTCCGAGTGAATTTCGTCACCGAATTGAAAGCCAGGGCCACCCATTCCGGTTCCAGTTGGGTCGCCACCTTGAATCATGAAGTCAGGGATGATGCGGTGAAAAATCACGCCGCTATAAAGCGGGGTGTTGGTCTGGGTCGAGTTGGTCTTAGGATCGCGCCATTTAATGGCGCCGGTTGCCAGACCCTCGAAGTTCTCGACGGTCTTTGGCGCGTGCAAACCGAAGAGGTTTACCTTAATCGCGCCGTGGTTGGTGTGCAGGGTTGCAATAGCAGTAGGTGAAGTCATCCCTATAGTCTGCCATGAGTTCTAGACTCGTGCCTAGCTGAACAATCGATTAGTCAACATGACCCGCCAAAAGATGGGATGAGATGACCGCAGCAATTACCTTCACCAACTTGGTGAAGACCTACGGCAAACAAAAAGCCGTAGCCGATCTGAGCTTCGAGGTTCATAAGGGTCGCATCACTGGCTTTTTGGGACCAAATGGTGCCGGCAAATCCACAACCCTCAGATGCCTTGTTGGCTTAGCTAAGCCAACAAGTGGTTCGGCCTCCATTCTTGGGGCCGGCTACCGTGACCTCCGTGACCCAATCAGACAGGTTGGATGCGTCTTAGACTCTCGCGGTTTTCACGCTTCACTAACCGGAAAACAAAACCTGAAAGTTATGGCAGCAGCCGGTGGCATTCCGGATTCTAGAGTTGACGAGGTTCTTGAACTCGTTGAACTCACTGAAGCTGCAAATAAGCGAACCAAGAACTACTCCCTTGGGATGAAGCAGCGACTTGCGCTTGCAGGCGCAATCCTGGGGGACCCTCAAGTTCTGATTCTGGATGAGCCTGCAAACGGGCTTGATCCACTTGGAATTGCCTGGCTCAGAAAGTTCTTGCGGTCATTGGCCGGGTCCGGAAGGACCATTCTGGTCACCTCCCACCAGCTGGCTGAGATGCAGAACACGGTTGATGACGTAATTATCATGCATCGGGGCAAGTTGGTTACCTCTGGAAGCATGAAGGAAATCATTAAAGACGGAACCCTTGAAGAGGCCTTCCTTACGCTGACCGAGGGAAGTAACTAATGTCGCTCATTAAATCTGAACTACGAAAAGTTCTGTATGTGAGGGCTAATTGGGGAATCTTGCTCGGGTCCATCGTGATCTCGATAATTTCGGTCGTCATAACACCATTCATTTTCGAGTCCGGCAATGTCGGTCGCGGACTGACTCTGGACTCGGTGCAGGCAATTGACAGCGTCTACGCCAATGCAATCTCGGGCTATATTTTCGTAATCATCTTGGGCATAATGTTGATGGCTGGCGAGTATCGCCACGGTACGGCAGTCGCCACTTTCCTGACTCGTCCGAAGCGAGAGGTCGTTCTCGCAGCCAAACTGGGGATTGCTGCCATTGTTGGCGCAGTCTTCATGCTGATTTCGGTGTGGGCTTCGATTTTTGCAGGCATGATCACTCTTTCCGGCTTCGAGAGTGCAGTGGCTCCCTCTAGCGGTACTTTTCTGAACCTGACAATAGCCGGCCTGGTTTCCGGGGTAATCCTGGCAATCATCGGTGTTGCCATAGGTGCCTTGCTCAAGAGCCAGATGCTTGCAATCGTGTTCTCCCTGGTTTATTTGTTCGTGATTGATCCACTGCTTTTGGTCCTTTGGACCGACGGCGGCAAGTACCTGCCGGGTGGCTTGATCACAGCAATGACCGCGGTCGACATCGACGCGCCAGAGCTTGGAATCAACACCGCGGATTATCTTGACCCGATCCAAGCGACGCTGGTACTGCTCGGGTACGGTGCAGTCTTCGCGCTGATTTCATTGGTAACGAGCATGAGACGAGACATCGACTAGCAATCAGTCAAAAAAGCCGTCTCTCGATTGGAGGTCGGCGTTTTTTTACAGAACTTATAGTCCCTTTGGTTTCAAGTACTTCTGGGCTAATGCGCTCAAGAAATCGAACAGCAGAGCCAGAATTGCAACCATCACAGCGCCAATCAAAATAGCTGGCCCTCGGTCTAGCTTTAGGCCGGAGTTTATTGTTTCTCCGAGTCCGCCGCCGCCAACCAAGAATGCCAGTGCTGACATACCAACGTTAATGACGATGGCCGTTCTAATTCCGGACACAATCACTTCAACCGACAGCGGAAGTTCAATCTTGAACAGGATCTGTCTTGGGGTGAATCCCATGCCTCGTCCCGCGTCGATTACCGACCTGTCGACCTGCTCCAAGCCAACGATGGTGTTTCTAAGAACCGGAAGTAGCGAGAAGGTCGCCAAAGCAAAAATCACGGTGAGGATGCCAGAGCCCATAAAGGAAAAGAAGATCACAATAAGTCCGTAGGCTGGCAGCGATTGAGCCAAACCGAGGGTATTCACCAAAAAATTCTTTAGTCTTGGTAAGCCCTTACGTGTAACCAGAATACCGATGGGTACCGCTATTAAGATAACAAGAAGCGAAGAGCTAAGACCCAGAATCAGAGTCTCGCCTATCTGCCGTTGAATTTTCACCGGTTCCAAGATGTTAAGGGTTGTTTGATCCACATCTGAGTAGAGCCAAACCGCAAGACCCAGAAGTGCGAGTGCAGCCGCAAATATCGGGGAGATAATAAGGTCTAGCCGCTCGCTCATCGGCGATCGGGTCTTATCTTGTTGGGCCACAGTACTCAAGGGTTACTCCTAGCCGTCGCTCATAATCAACTTGGCAAGACTCTCGATTGTGGTGCAGCCGAGGTACTTACCCTTCCGGTCAGTCACGCAAGCCATTCCAACCGAAGATTGCAGCATCACCGTCAGGGCGTCCTGCAGCGTGTCCTCGGGCTGCAGATCAACCGTTACTGGTCGACCAGATTTTTCAATTGGCTGGCTGGTGCGGTTCAAAGCTCGCTCATCGATCCACCGCAATGGGCGATCGTTACCGTCGAGCAAAAGTGCTACCTGATCAGGCGAATCCTGGAGGGTCTTTAGAGCCTCTTCGCGCATAACCGGTGAAGTAAGAGTTGGAACCTGGTGCAGTTCGATGTCGCTTACCTTCTTCAAGGTAAGCCCCTTCAAAATTGCCCCGGAACCCAAGAAGCTCTCGACAAATTCGTCGGCCGGGTGGGCCAAAATTGCTTCCGGTGTGTCCAACTGAGCAATCTCAGAGCCCTCGCGCAAAATCGCGATGCGGTTTCCCATCTTGATTGCCTCGTCGATGTCGTGGGTAACAAAAACAATGGTCTTTTTTAGTTCCTGCTGCAATCTCAAAAACTCATTCTGAAGTCGGTCCCTAGTGATTGGGTCGATTGCGCCAAAAGGCTCGTCCATCAAAAGAATGTCTGGGTCTGCCGCTAGCGCACGAGCGACACCGATTCGCTGGGCTTGGCCTCCGGAGAGCTCCTTGGGGTAGCGGTCTCGATAAGTATCTGGGTCCATGGAGACAAGTTCCAACAACTCGTCAATTCGGGCGTTGATCTTGTCCTTGCTCCAGCCCAAAAGCTGGGGCACGGTCGCAATGTTCTCAGCTATGGTTCGGTGAGGGAATAGCCCCACCTGCTGAATCACGTAGCCAATTTTTCTTCTAAGTTCAGAAGGATTTGCCTCGGTTACATCTTCGCCGTCTATGAACATGCGACCAGAAGTTGGCTCGATTAGACGGTTGATCAGCCTAAGCGTTGTGCTCTTTCCACAACCAGAGGGTCCAACCAACACAAGAACCTCGCCCTTAACAACCTCGAGGGTTAGTTTTCGAACTGCTGGCTCGGCGCCAGCACCGTAGGACTTGCTTACGTTTTCTAAACGAATTAGTACATCACTCATCGAATACCCTTCGAGATAGTGGCCATTTTAAGGGCCTGGAGAATCAAGTCAATAACTAGAGCAAGGAGCAGACACATCAGCGTGCCCAGCCATATTGACTCCAGAGAATTTGGTAGTGGCAGCCTGGCAAGTCCGCTCTTTATGAAATCACCTAGTCCACCGCCAGCGACCAGCGTTGCGAGAGCGGCAATTCCAACAACCAACATTGATGACACGCGAACACCAGCAAGTATTACCGGCCATGCCAACGGAAGCTGAACCTTGATGAGAACTTGGGCGGGCGACAGGCCCATGCCCTTGGCGGCGTCAAGGACGCCAGAGTCAATTCCGTCTAGTCCAGTAATCGTGTTGCGCAAGATTGGCAGCAAAGAATAAAGGAACAGTGCGATGAAGGACGGGGCGAAGCCCAGTCCAACCAGTGGAATGAAGACAACGAAGAGTGCGAGGGTGGGAATCGTCAAGAACACCGACGCGATTGCTAGCGCAAGCTCCTTGGCAAGTTGATTGCGACGGGTCACGACGCCGGTGACGATGGCAAAAAAGCCAGCCGTCACCAGCACCGAAACCACATACACGGTGTGCTGGGCAAGACCTTCTAATACCTGCTCTTGTCGAGCAAGAGCGAAGTCAATCAAGTTAAATAGAAAGTCCATAGGGTTCCTTAGTTGATTAGACCTTCAGAAACCAAGTACTCCTTGGCAACCTCAGCTGCGGGACGACCATCGGCCGAAACGAAACCATTGAGCTCTGCCATACGAGTGTTATCCAACGGTCCAAGAATTGCTTCGATGATTGCATCGAAAGCTTCTGGTGCCTCGTTGTACTTGTCAACGCCCATTGTTCCGGAGACGTTGTACAGAATGTTGACGCCTGGATCTTCAACCAAAGTCAAACCCAGGGCTGGAATCCGGCCGTCAGTTGCATACACCTCACCAAAGTCACAGTTGTTCGCTGCGGTTTCGGTATAGATAATTCCAGTGTCAAGAATCAACTGCTGGTTGTCTGGAACTTTAATTCCAGTATGGTTCTCAGTCAGGATCAGACCATCTTCACGGGATGGAAACTCGGACTCCATGCAAACAATTACGTCGGAATTTGCCTGGACATATTCCATCATGGTGGTCAATGTGAATGGACCACCATTTGCTTCGGTCGCCTCTGGGCTAGAAGTGAACCCGTAGGTGTTGTTAAACGGTGAACGGCCGATCCACACGATGCCGTTTTCGGTAAGGTCACGCTCTTTCACGCCAGCTGTTAGCTCTGCTGCGTCAAAACTTGGGTCTGGTAAGCCCAAGTGCACAGCCCAACCGGTTCCGTTATATTCCATGTAAATATCAATTTCACCGGACTCGACTGCTGCGCGAGCAACGTTAGTTCCACCGAGGTCTACCTTGTCATCGACTGATGCCCCAGCTGCTGTAAACGCTGCAACTAGCATCTCTCCAAGAATCAACTGCTCGTCAAAGTCTTTTGATCCAACGGCAATGTCAATGCCCGTCAAGTCATACTCTGCAAGGCTTCCGCCTGAACTGGTTTCTGTCTCAGCTGCTGCGCATCCTGCCAGCGCGAGTGCTGAAATAGCACCAATCGCCAACAATGACAATGTCCTTCTTTTCGTCATAATTATCTCCTGTAGGTTTTCCATAAGATTAGACAAGTAATTTTGAACAGGCGAATTGCGTTGAGCATAGGTCAACTACGGTTATGTTTAACCTATGAGAAACCACACTTCAGGCTTAGCCAGGGACCTAGAAGTTCTCGAGGTACTTTCCTTCGCTGAAGCCTTTACAAATGGCGGTTTGGGTGTGAATCGAGTCGCAGCTCTCACCGAGCGCGATAAAGGCCAAATCTCCAGGGTCTTAAAAACGCTTGCCGAGAGCGGGCTAGTCGACCGCGACAAGGAGACCCTCAGGTATTCGCTTGGCCCCAGGCTCTATTCAATGGCAATGCGCACTAAAGAAGCCCATCTAGCGCTCCTGTCTGAATCGAGGCTGTTCGAGCTGGTTGCTCAAACTCACGAAACCGCTCACTTGAACGTATTGCGTGGTGGCCGGGTGTTGACCACCAAGACGGTTGTTGCCGCGCAGGCGCTGCGCCGGTCCGGTTGGGACGGAGTCGTCACTGCCGCCGGCAGCACCGCGTCTGGAAGGGTAATGCTCGCAGGCCTGAGCAATGACGAAATAAAGCTCTGGTGGCTAGAGCATGCCCAAGATGACCCTTTGCCCGCGCTGAAAAATGCCTTCACAAAAGCTCTCGAGCCAATTAACCGCAAAGTGAAGCGGCAGTTGCCGGCAAAAAACATAAAGGCTTTTCTAGCAAGTATGCAAGAGGTCCGAGATCTTGGCTACGCGATTAGCGATGGGGAGTATCAACCAGGAATCGTTGATGCCGCAGCGCCCGTTAGAGACTCAAGCAACATGATTGTTGCGGCAATAAGCACGGGAGTAGCAAAGGAGCGTATTGGCAATCAATTTGATTCACTAGGTCAGCTAGTTTCTGGTGCAGCTCTTCGGTTCTCCTCTGACCTGGGTGCCCCAATTATTGGCCCCGCTTAGTAAAGTTTTAGCTATGGGCAATGTGGCTATCATCACCGGAGCGGGTTCTGGTTTCGGTCTTGGGCTAACTAAAAAACTGTTGAGCGAAGACTGGATCGTTTACGGAGCGGATATTTCCAGCGACGGTCTGGCACTACTGAAGTCCATCGGAGCCCACCCACTAAAACTTGATGTCACGATCGGCAAGCAGGTTACCGATGGCGTTGCCAAGGTAATAAAAGAGCAGGGCCGCATCGACGTCTTGGTTGCGAATGCTGGCTACGGAACCTTTTCGTCTATCGAAGAAACCACGAGCGAACAGGTAAAGGCTATTTTTGACGTGAACGTATTTGGCGTTGAGCGCTGCATCAAAGCGGTACTGCCGCAAATGCGGTCGCAGGGTTCGGGCCGAATCATCGCGACAACTTCCGTTGTTGCTCACGTTTCTCTAGTTGGGCTTGGCTGGTATGCCGGAACGAAGCACGCATTGCGGGCTATGACAAACGCCCTTCGTCAAGAGGTAAAGCACTTAGGGATTCGAGTCTCGACGGTTGAGCCTGGGACCTCCAAAACCGGATTCGGGGCTTTGGCTTTCGGGGCGCTGGACAAGTCAAGGGTGATCAGCGATTACGACGGTGTGATGCGAGGGCTTAATAAGTGGCTCGGCGGCCTCTATCGGATTTCCCCTGGTCCAAAAGCCGTTATAAATAAGCTGCATCGGGCCGCAACCGCCAGGAATCCACGGTCTCACTACCCCGGGAGCTGGGATGTCGTTGCTCTAAAACTTGCCTTCTACATTTTGCCCGGAAAGACCCTAGACGGACTGGTGCTATGGCTCGCCAAACACTGACTCAGGTCGGTTCCAAGGTCGTCATCGGCGCCTTTTTGGTTTCCGGTATCCTCCATCTAATAGCGCCGGCCCAGTTCCTGCCGTTGCTGCCGGATTGGACGCCTTACCCGTTGGCACTGGTTTACATTTCCGGTATTGCTGAGTTAGTAGCCGCTATCGGCCTTATTGCCAAATTACGCTGGGCCCCGGTATTCACTGCCCTGGTGCTGCTAGCGGTCTGGCCAGCGAACTGGTGGGCTGCGATAGAGGCAACCAACAATGGAGAAATAGCAATTGCAGTGATCGCCTGGCTAAGGCTTCCCCTGCAGTTGCTTCTTATTTATTGGGCGCTAAAGTCCCCAGTCAAAAAGGCGCCCGCTCGGTAAAAATCGGGCCTCTTGCGCACATCGAAAGCGGCTGGAGCGAGCGACGGGAATCGAACCCGCACCACCAGCTTGGGAAGCTGGAGTTCTACCATTGAACTACGCTCGCGAGTTTTTTACATTCTAGCTCTTGGCCTCAGTCGGAAATTGCCGGCGAGCCGGCTCCGCTTTCCCGTCCTACCCAAAGGCTCTAGTTCTGCAAACGGCTCTGCGCTCTTAGTTGCAAGCAGAACTAATAAAACCCAACCAGCTTCAATTAAGAGTCTCGATTCTGAAATTGACTGGGCGGTGATTACAAGGAATATGAAAAGCGGAAACAGGTATAGCGGGTTGGTGTGCCGAACGCCCACGGTCCAAAGCCTGACGAATGTCGCAACCAGAAGCCAAACCAACAAACCGAGACCCACAATCCCTAGCTGCATGAACATGTCCAAATAAGCGTTATGGGCCTGATACATCGGAACACCGTTCATGACTATGAGGCCCTCATACGGCGCAACCCCAGGAACCCAGTAACCGATCCAGCCCCAACCAAAACCTGGCTTTTGAGAAATAAGGTTCGCCACTTCAGCCCAGATTCGAAACCTTCCAGAAGCATCTGGGCTTCTGCCGAGAAAATCAAATACGGCCGCAAGGTTGATCACTATTGAAGCCACGCTAAGTCCCGCAATCACTCCCGCACCCCAATAAATCTGGTGCCTGACTTGCCTGGTTCTCCCCTCCGCAAGGATTGCAACCAGTGCCACGAATCCAATGATGACAACAGCCAACGTCATGCTGGCACTTTGAGACAAGACCGTGAGCAGGATGGCCAGGCCAAGAGACACAACGGGAAGCGACCTTCTCCGACTTGTGACGATTGCTTCAACCAAAAACAAAAGTGCACCGAGCACGGCGGTGAATGCAAGTAGATTCGAATTCCCGACAATGCCTTGAATTCGGTCGCCTTCAAACAAGTTGCCTTGGCTCCAGTAGTAAGCCGAGTAAGGTACCGTGTCGCCCTCAAAGTTTGGAAACAGTGGGACCACGGCACCAGTAAGCCCGGCGAACAGCTCAAACAAAAGTGAGGCCCCGAGAATAAAACGAATTAGATTTGAAAGAACGTTCAGTAGCTGACGCCAGCTAAATTGACTGGCAAGAAATAGCGCAAACAAAGTCGTGCTTATTTGCAAGCCCACGGTCATGAGACTGGCACCAAAGTAAGAGGACCAGGTAAGACTCAGTATCATCCAGCCAATCAGCAGCACCAATGCCGTTGGCATTATTCGAACCAATTCCACGGGCTTTGAAACAGCAAGGGCATAAATGGTTGCCAGAGTAAGAACCACGACTGCCACAGACCAGCCGGCCCAACCAATTGAATAGCGAACTGCGTCGCCCGCAAAAACTAAAAATAGCCCCGGGTAGGCCAGCCAGACCCCAGCTCGGTACTTTTCAGTGTGGGAGCCAATCGGGATTCTGATTGGCTGAGTTATGGGAATCGAATTGGTAATTTAGCGCTCACTTGGTGCTGGGTTTTTGCCTCAGCCCGTCAAGAATACCGCCCTAAACTAAAAAGCATGAAACTACCTGAGCCAATCATTATTGATCCGCAATCGGTGCCGAGCTTGAACTGGGGAATCATTGGACCGGGCGCTATCGCCGAGACGTTTGTAGCAGCCACACAAAAGCACACTTCTCAGCGGTTTATTGCCGTGGCATCCAGGACAGCGGGCCGGGCAGAAGAGTTCGCGGGCAAATTCAACATCCCAAAAACTCACGCCAGCTACGAGGATCTCGTGGCCGACGAAGAAATAGATGCGATTTATATTTCAAGCCATATGTCTGATCACTTCGAGCACGCGATGCTCGCAATCGCCGCCGGAAAAAACATACTTGTGGAAAAGCCAATTACCTACCTTCCCGAAAAAGCAGAGCAAATATTTGCCGCCGCACGTGAGGCCAAGGTTTTGGCTATGGAAGCGATGTGGACGAGGTATTTACCCCAGTCCACTATTTTGCGTCAGCTTCTACAGTCCGGCGACTTAGGGACGCCAGAGCTACTAACAGCGAGCTTCTGCGCCGACAACCGCGCTGTTGAGAGACTTTGGAAACCGGGTGGCGGCGGAATCGTCTTTGACATGGGGATCTACCCGATTGCGATCGCCCAAGAAATGCTTGGGGAACCAAACTTCATTGCCGCTAAGGGAAAGGTGAGGCCAGATGGCATGGATGAGCAAAGCTACAGCATCTTAAAATACGAATCCGGTGCGAGCGCATCGCTGACCATGTCAGGCATGGCATCGCTCCCAATACTTGCCAGCTGCTCTTTCGAAAACGCGGTTATCTCGCTGGGCGAACCGTTCTTTGCTCCCTCAAGCATCAGCCTAAAAACCAAGGACTTTTACCCTGAGCAAGTCACCTGGGTTGATGAGTCGGGTATTACCGGTCACGAGGGCCTTAGCTATCAGGCAACCTGGTTTGCTAAATACTTGTCCGAAGGCAAATTAGAATCCGATGTCCACACTCACAGTCAAACGGTCGCCAACGTCAGGACCGCTTTTGAAATATGCAGGCAGATTGGTGCAAAGCCGTTTTAGTCCCTGATCCCAATGATCATTGGGTCGTGGAAGGTTCCGCCGAATGCTCGATCTGAGGCTCCAGTCCGGTCTAGATAAGGAGTTATTCCGCCTAAGTGGAATGGCCATGCAGCACCCATAATCATGCTCAAGTCAATGTCCTGCGCGGTTTGAACAACACCCTCATCCAGCATCAGCTTCACCTCTTTGGCAAGACCTAGGTTCACAGCTTCAAAAATCTCCGCTGCTGAGCGGCCCTTGCCTGCAGCGTTGCCAACAATTTCGATGGCCTTTTTGTCATAGCCCTTAATGTTTCCCTTGGCGTCGCGATCAAGTAGCTTGCCGTATTCAGCTAGCTTGTGAAGATTTGCACTGGCGTAAAACCTGTCACTACTAAAAGCGTGCATTGAATCAAGCACGTGAGCCCCAACCTTTAGGCCAACTAGCTCTAGCAAGTCAAATGGATTCATTGGCAGCCCTAGAGGTGCGATCGCATCCGTCACCTGATCAAACGAGGCACCTTCGTCGACTGCTCGCATCGCTTCTCCAAGCAAATACCCCAGCAGCCGGTTCACAACAAATCCTGCTGAATCGGAGGTTATCACCGCTGTCTTTCGAAGGTCCCTAGAAACACTCATGGCCGTCGCAACCGCTTGGTTCGATGATTTAGGTGCTCTAACAACCTCGACCAGCGGCATAACCGCGACCGGGTTGAAAAAGTGAAAACCAACTACGCGCTCGGGATTGGCAAGCTTGGATCCAATTGCCGCAACCGATAGCGACGAGGTATTTGTCGCCAAAATGCAGGTCTTGCTAACGTGCTTTTCAAGTTCCGCAAAAACCTCTTGCTTGATCTTCAGTTCCTCGAAGACCGCCTCGATGACCCAGTCGCAATCGCTGAAGGCTGAGTAGTCCAAAGACCCCGAAAGATTGTCGGTGTATCGATTGCGATCATCGGTCGAGAGCCTGCCCTTTTCAACTAGCTTGTCCAGCTCGCCGATGATGTAAGAGATGCCTTTATCGATGCGTTCTTGCGAGACATCAGTGATTACCACCGGTACTTCGAGTCTTCGCAAAAACAGCAGAGCAAACTGAGAAGCCATCAAACCTGCTCCTAGCACGCCAACCTTTGTAACCGGCACCGCGAGTTTTTTGTCGGGAGCACCGGAGGGCTTCTTTGCGTGCTTTTGGACCAAGTTAAAAGCGTAAATCGAAGCATGGAATTGATCGGAAGCACTCAGGTCTTCAATAGCCTGGTCTTCTCGAATGAAAGCATCTTTTTTGGCTCCAGATTTTGCAGCGTCAATTAGATCAAGCGCTACATAAGGAGACAGCGGAACCGAACCCAGCTTTTGCTGAACAGTCTTTCTGGCAATCGCAACCGCTGGGGACCAAATAGTTACTTTTTCAACTTTGCCTGGCTCATTCTTACGCTTGATTTTCTTGCCGCCAAGTACCTCGTCGGCCCACTCCAGCGACTGCTCCAAAAACCTCGGTGAGTCAAACATGGCATCGGCAATTCCGAGCTCAAGAGCCTCCGCCGGCTTCAGCATGCGGTTTTGCTTCAAAGGGTTCTCAATAATGACCTTCAGTGCGTTCCTAATGCCGATCAAATTTGGCAGCAAATATGCTCCGCCCCAACCCGGAATCAACCCGAGAAACACCTCGGGTAATGCAATTGCGGGGGCAGCCTGATTCACGGTCCGGTAGTCAGCGTTTAGACCAACCTCCAGCCCACCGCCAAGAGCCAACCCGTTGATAAACACGAAGCTCGGAACACCAAGATCGGACAGCTTATCCAGTGCCCAGTGGCCCATTTCGCCAATTAAGCGACCAGAGTGACGGTCCTTTAGCCCTTGAACCTTAGTCAAATCCACACCGGCAGCTAAGTAGTATGGCTTCCCCGTGATCGCGACTCCGTGAATCTCCTTGTTGGCAGCCCGTTTTTTAAGTTCAT
>Ga0307979_1000187_pt1 | contig 40672 bp, 41 predicted proteins | sample OrgLakmetage1058_FD_201833 | JGI IMG/M metagenome (GOLD analysis project Ga0307979, IMG submission 201833) | Saline water microbial communities from Organic Lake, Antarctica - #1058 | ecosystem: Environmental > Aquatic > Non-marine Saline and Alkaline > Saline | place: Antarctica: Organic Lake...
GGAAGTTTGAGGGCAGGTCTTAGCCATGGGGAACCTCTGTTCACCAGGTAGTAGCAGTAGCACATCAAATGACGGTGAACCACCATTTCACAAGTCGTATAAACTGTTGGATGAAATCGGCGAAGGCGGCACCGCGACTGTGTATGCTGCGAAACGATTAACACCGTGGCCCGAAGAAAACAGAGAGCCGTCGCCTCCACCCGGCTCAACACAACCAGTGCCGTTATTGCCGAACCAAGGAGGAAACGTTGAATCTAGCCGGAGTCGGTCTGGTGGCTTTGGGCCCCGTAGTTCTAACGTGTGCGTCAAAGTAGTGCGCACGGCAGAGTTCACGCCTGCTGAAGCGGCTGCCCTTCTCCTGGAAGCGGAATTTTTGAAGGAGCTGGAACACCCAAACATCGTGAAATGCTACGGGCTGCACCACCAACTAAGGCCGAAGCCAGCGAAGGCGATGCTGGTGCTAGAAAGAGTTACAGGTGGCGAGCTGTTTGACCGCCTGACTGCCAAAACAGTTTACCCAGAGGACGACGCGAAGCTTTTGCTGAGAAATTTACTCAGTGCCATGGTACACTTGCGGCAACATCGAATAGTGCACCGCGACTTAAAAGTAGCCAGCTTGCTCTTAAGAACCCCGAACTCAGACACTGACGTAGTCTTGATTGATTTTGGCTTGGCGGCGCGTGTTGGTTTAGAGAAAGAAGACCAGCCCGGCGCGAACGGGAGCGACGGCTGCGGTGCCAAAACCTTAACGGCGCAGTGTGGAACAGCCAATTACGTTAGTCCTGAAGTGTTAGCCGAAATCCCTTACGGTTGTGCTGCAGACGTTTGGAGCTGTGGGGTGGTGGCATTTATTGTGCTGGGAGGATACCCGCCCTTTGCCGCAGCCACGGACGAGTTAACCTTTGCCAAAATTCGTAAAGCGAAGTACTCGTTTGACCCCCGTTGGTGGTCGGGGGTGTCTCGCGCGTGCAAAGACTTGCTCACGCAAATGCTGAACCCCGACCAGGACGCGCGCTTCACCCCCGTGCAGTGCTTGAGCCACGAGTGGTTTGCCACGGCGCCCCAACCCAGCATGTGGAAGCGCAACTTTGACCCGCGCAGCAGTGGGTCGGCGGAAGCAGCCAACGGCGGCGGCGGTGGGGGTAGCAGTGTGCGTCGCGGCAACAGCGGAAGTAGCGCCAAGAGTGGACATAGCGGTGGGGCTTGCAGCCCGCGCGACCCGACGCCCAACGGAAGTCGCCCAGGTGGGAGACCAGCCACACCGCAAAGAGAAACTCGAGTGGGTTCCCGCTCCAGCACCCCCCTGGCCATGCGCTTTGGGCGTAACATGTCCAACGGCTCTGACCTGGGTGCCACTCAACCGCCTCCACAACGGCCATCGAGGCCGATTGTCACTGGCCGTGGATGATACCAAGCAAGTCGTTTACCTTGCTTTGCTCTCCCTTGTTGCTCCATGCTTCGGTGTTTGCTGCCGCAATTCTCTATTCTTCCATTCTAATTTCATAAAATCTTGATACAATTTATCCCTTCTTTGCTTTTTCCCATATCACATGTGGACTTAAGTAGTTTGGCATTTCTTCGACGGGAAAGCGCCCAGCGATATACCACATTACCTTGTCTCCAGATTCCTGGTGGCCATATCCCCCTCTCCGCGCCCCGAAATCCAAATCGAATTGCCGAATTCTGTCTGTTTCTCTTTGCCCCGTGTGGGCGGACGTGCTAATATAATATTCCTCAGTCTTGATGCTAACTAAACTGGCACGCTGGCACGCGAGCAAACAAGAAGCAGTCAATCAACACGGCAACACCGAGTACGAGCAGTGAGACAAAGAAGCCCCCGAAGACTGCAGCAACAATTATTTACCTGGGTGCTACAGACTACTACTAGAACGAAGTATATAGTGCCACATAAAGTCTCACATATTTAGATTTTTTAATTCAGCTGCAAGCATTCAAATAACCCGACACAGGAGCAGCACTCGATCACTCACTAGATACGAGCCATTCGAGTAGGACATCCGCAATGGAGAACTTTGGGAGATACCTTGTAGTTGAGGCAGCAACATTCTTCCATGCACTGCTGACTGTGGTACCACTAGAGACGCTGCTTGTTTTCGGCTCAGTGGCTGCTGTTGGCATTGCACTTGCCTTTCGGCCACGCGGGCGCAAGAGCTGGTAGGATCAAATGATACGCAATTGTACTTGCTTTTTTGAATCGTACTTACATTCTAGTGTGCATTAAGCAGAGCCAAAAGAAGTCCGTTTCGTACACGACTTATTCTTCTAGAAAACAAAACTTCGTGGTTTAGGTCACCGGTGCCACTCGTAGCTCTGGGCTCCTTGGCGATCCTCGGCCTTGGCCCTACGATGTCGCCGCTGCAGCCGTTCAACATGAATCCTTACCATGCGAGCTACTTTGACTTTGCAGCCCAAGCTGGCTGGCCCAATTTCCCGCCGCTGCTACCTTCCAACGAAACCCTCAGCACCCGTGGGCCTTGGTTCGTAGACTCAAGCGGGCGCACTCTCCTGTTGCGCGGGGTGAACGTTGGCGGCATCACCAAGTTGCCTTCGAAACCGGACGGAGCAACGCACTTGAACAATTCTGAAGGTTTCTGGGAAAATCCTCGCGAGGTAAGAGAAAAGGAATAAAGAGTCTTCCCGTGCATTGCAAGGCTGTGGGAACTCTGTAGCCCTTCCACTGAGCTCGGGTGGGGTGTCTTTTTATTTGTTTGCTTCTTTTTCTTTTTTTGCCTGTGTGCAATAGGTCTCGTTTGTGGATCGGCCTTTTCCGATTACAGAAGCCGACGAGCACTTCGGCCGGCTCGCGAGCTGGGGGCTCACTTTTGTGCGGCTGTTGGTGACTTGGGAAGCGGTGGAGCATGCAGGGCCTGGGATCTATGACGAAGACTACTTGGCTTATCTCTTGGCTCTGGTGAGACGGTTGATACGACTTGTAGTGCTATGGGAGTGAGTGCTCCTGCAGAAGATAATCATGGAGACTATGCTTGCTCATACAAACAAATCAACAGTAATGTCATGCGAAGCAAGCGTCTGATTTTCCCTCAATTGTGTGCGCCGTGGACCCATCACTGTCCAGGTGCGCAAGGCAGACCAGCACGGAATTGCGGTGTTCATCGACCCACACCAAGACGTGTGGAGCCGATTCAGCGGTGGGAGTGGGGCTCCCGTGTGGACCCTATCTGCTGTAGGGTTTGACGTCACGAAGCTCGACGCGACTGGCGCGGCCATCACCCACCAGGGTCATGGGGACCCTCTGCCAGCGATGATTTGGAGCACCAACAACTGGCGCCTGGCGACCGCCACGATGTTTACACTCTTTTTCGCGGGCGACACCTATGCCCCAGGCATCAAGCCGGTTGGGGAGGAATTTGCGCAATACCAGCACCTGACTTTGCAGTCGTTCTTGCAGGAGCATTTCTGTGCGGCAATGGCGAAAGTAGCATCGGTTCTGAAAGCGGAAAGCAACGTGGTTGGGTTTGACACGTTGAACGAGCCGAACAGTGGTTGGATTGGGAGGCAAGACTTAGCGTCGCGCTCCGACGGCTTGGCCTTCATTTGGGGCCTGGATCTGTCACCCTTTGAGCTCATGGCGGTGGCCAGCGGCGTGGGCCCGCACGCAGGCACGCCTGATGAGACCCGCCAAACACCCTCCTCCTCATCCTCGGCCACTGGCAGCAGCAGCAGCAGCAGCAGTGGCAACAGCAGCAGCAGCCCGCAGCCCGCACAGATGCTGAACCCCCCTTTTGTGCGCTTGCACGAAGAATGGGTGAACCCCAAAGCCTTGTCGGTGTGGCTGCCGCACAGTGGCGGGTGCATCTGGCAGCGCGCAGGCGTGTGGCGCCTTGATTCGACTAGTGGTGAACCAGAGCTTTTGAGACCTGCGCATTTTGCCTTTGGAAAGAAGCATGGCCGTAGTAGCAGTGACAGTGACGATTCCCGAACCCCTCAGAATTGGGTAAACGCCTATATGGTGCCATTTTGGCGGCGTTTCGAATCTGCCGTCAAGAATGCTGCGCAGCGCCCTCTTCACAGGTCAGTCTCGAACAAAGAGGCCACTTCTTCTTTTGCCAGCCACCAGCCTTTGTTGATTTTCGCGGAGCCACCCGTGGACTTCGCGGACCCGTCCAGCCATTCTCCACCTGCTCTCGGCCGTCGCGAGGAAGAAGACTATGATGGAGACGAACCGCTTACTGACTGGGCTTACGCGCCGCACTGGTAATGATCCGTGGCACTGAACTGTGTTCGATGAGAAAGTTTGTGCGTGCTTAACTTTTTCTTTTCCTTTTCTCAAGACTTATTATGGTGGTGCCATATCCTAATGAGCACCTCTCATGTCTACGGTTTCAAATGATTTATTTGCACGTCTATTATGTCACTCACCTCTCACGTCTATTATGTCACTCTATAGGTACGAAGTCGTTAACCTCATCACCAAGAACTACTGCAACTGGGCTGGTTTAGCCGCGTGGACTTGGCCGGTGTGGCAGTACTTGGGCCTGCCCCGCAGCTTTGTTGGGCCAGTGCTCGGCCGTGAAGCGCTCGTGAAGGGGTACAGCGCTCTGGTGAGTGTTGAGCGTTGCTACGCGAGAAGAGTGAGAAAAGCATATTGTTCGCAAGTATTCTAGAATGCAAGAGTCGAAAGGATTACCTCGCGTACACATGCAAAACATAGAGTGCGTTGATGGCACGGAAGATCGATGCTTTGGTATTATTTCTGCCCTCATGAGCGGTTTGCAACACATAGTCTCATTTCTTTCTTTGTGTGCATTTGCCTACCTTTGCTGTAATATGCTTTCCAGCTCGGCGGTTTGAAGCACGCTGGCTCAGCCGTCGACAGTGGGAATGGAATGCCTACTCTGATTGGTGAGATTGGTATAGCCATGGATCTGAACGGCGGCACGGCTTTTTTGGCCCCCGAGGATCCCACCGCGCCCCTGGTTCCTGGTGAGATGATGGCACAATGTCTTCTGTAAGATTAAACTCCCTCACGAGCACTCAGTGTTGAAAGTTCAATCACTCCATGGCGTATGTTGTTCCAAGGCATCTTTATATTTTCGTTGGTGCTATTCTTTTCATTCTGACTGTCATCTCCTACTTCTTCGTACATTTACTTAGGTGCGCCAGGAGACTGGTCTGCGCAAATTACAGCCTTCGACAATCTGATGCGCGCTTTGGACAACAACTTGCTGAGCTTCACGCTCTGGAATTACACGCCGCAAAACACCAACGCCCGAGGGGACTTGTGGAATGGCGAGGACTTGAGCCTGTGGTCCAGGGACCAAAAGCTCAGCCACGCTCACCCGAACGACCCGTATGCGGGTGGCCGCGCTCTGCCTGCCGTGGTCAGGCCTTACGCGCGCAAAGTAAGGGGTGTACCTCTGCGACAAGACTTTACACTCGACTCCCGTGAGTTTGAACTGATAGTGGAAGGCTATTCCTTGGGGAGTGCTGCGGCACAAAAGCTAATCGACGGCGTCCCGACGGAAGTGTTCGTGCCACGCTACCAGTACCCCAAGGGGCTTGACGTCGAAGTCAGCTCAGGCCACTACGAACACGACCCCAGCAGGCAGGTGCTGCTGTGGTGGCACGGGCAAGGGGCCTCAGGTGCAGACTCAGAGGCGTCAGGAGCAGGTGGTAGTAATCGACCGCCACGCACGCACCGCTTGTTGCTGAAGGATGCGCGGAACCGGCCCAGGGGCACCGCGGCTGAAGAATGGGCGCGCTACGTGAACGAGAAAGAAGCCAATGAGGTGTTCACGTCCGCCCAGCCCGGTCCTGGCGGGGCCAAGCGTGCTGCTACCCACATGCCTAAGGTAACGCTGAGCTCCCATGGCCACGTCACTATCACAGTCCCGCATGGCATGCAGCGCGACCATTACGTTGAGGCGGTGTGGGCGCGGGACGCCAAGACGGGCAAAGTGCTTGCGGCCACCAAATTGCACCCTTCAGACGCAGACCACGGGCGGCCGGACGCAGACGAGGCTAGACTTAATTTCGCGCTACCACCGGGGGGCGGCACTACCCACGTGGTGGCTTATGCGTCGTGTAATTTGCACGGGGTGTGGTCGTCGGGTCCCGCGCCAGTGCTGGAGGAGGAAGACCATTCCGAGCTTTGAGGTTTTGCCTTTCGCCTTTGAGGCGGGACGAGGCGGGACGCACGACGTAAACTTGGAACTGGAAGAGAGAGGAACAAGAGGCAAGAGGGCCGCGAGATGCGCGGCGGCCCAATGCGCTGCGAGCCCTTACTCTAGAGCGCACTCGGATATCATTCCGCAAAAGCCTCGTTTGCGCAACGCAAGCGCATTTCCACTTCACTCCCATAATATTGGCTTCTGTATCATTTGGGTTTGTATTATTATCCGTTCGTGTTCGGAGCCAATAAGGATAATGGTAACTCAGTTATCAGTTCTTTGCAGCAGGCGCAAGAGCACATAAGGCATAAGAGAGGGAAAGGGGAATCGCGTTTGGCATGTAATGCAATGTACCACAAACGGCATGTTTCATGAAGCGACGTGTGGCGACTCGGCAAAAGAACGATAACGATAGCAGCTTTTACTATATACTAATTACTGATAACGTATAACGTAACGAATAACGAAGAACGAATCATATGCGATTTCGATTGGCGGATTGGAGGACTCACTCTTTTTACTACAGTAGACAGCAGAGATCTACTACTGGTGTTGTTCCTGGATCCTGGTGTTGGTGTTGGGTTTTGGGTTTCTCGTATCTTCTCGTCGGCTCGTCGGTTCGTTATTCGTTGGTTTATAAAAAAGCTATTCAAAATGTCTACTATAGCGATTACAGTCGACAGCGTTGGCTTCTCTAATCATTTCCGCAGCATGGTCATTAGGCTATTCCTTTGTATTTGTTGATATTTAGCATTTCATTCAAGTGACTAGCGAGGCACGAGGATCTATAGCGCTTGTACCGTGTAGTGAAACTGTGAACATGCAGATTGCTGGCAGGAGTATCTTTTTGTGGTGCCTCTTCATGGTGGGTGGCCCACGCTTTAGTGGAGCCGACGAATGTGCCGTGAAGAAGGGCGCTGTCTTGACGGGCACCGATGTTGTAGCGTACCGACAATTAGCACCAGGGTCGCCATCGGCAGATGGACGAGCTATTCATCATTCGGATTACGGGGACTTTTCTTTTAACTTCGCTGATAATGACAATCTTTTGCTCTTTGCTGCTAATGCTAGCTACTACGCACCCCAGTGGTAAGATATTGGTAGATTTTCAGACTAATTCAGGAATGGATTCGATTGTTTAAGCTGAAAGTTGCTACCGTTGACTCTATTATGCTATAACCTTTTTGCTTCCGTTTCATTCTAAACAGGGGTGGCTTTTGCTCCTGGAGTATAGCTGCTAATGGCGCCAATTTCTCCGCACATGAGTTAGGAGCGAAAGCAAACACCGATGTTTGGGCTATTGTGGATACCAGGCTATACCTGTTCAAAGATTGTCTTGCTATGAACAAGTTTATTTACGGTGTTGATTCTCAGCACAACCTAGCGGCACTTATAGCAGCAGGAAGTGCAACTTGGAGTCGTATCGAAGCAGAGTTTAAATCAGACACAGCCATCGGCATTGCACCGCCAATTTTCAACACAGAGTGCACAGGCATTGCCCCCGGAGACACACTTGATTACGACGACTGCATTTCGCCGATTGGGACTATTTTCTCGGCAGATGGTGAGGTCATCGACTTGCCGTCGAGCGTTCCCACGGGCACTCCTCCGCCGTCAGTGTCTTATAAGCCATCGCAGAAGCCCATTTCTTCGCCAAGCCACCCACCAAGCCATGCTCCAACACCTCCTCCTTCATTCATGCCTTCAATTACTCCATCTCCTGTACCAACTCACGCACCAACCTCTCCACCCACGCCAATACCTTCGATCATGCCGACACCTCCTCCGTCTCACGTGCCGTCCAGTGGCCCATCCGCGTACAAACACCCAACACAACGACCTCATTTTCCGCCATCTAAGGCGCCCTCTGCCTCTCCAGCAGTTCATGTTTCATCTCTGCTCCCAGTTCACACGCCAACGATGGCCCCTGTGGGAATACCGACTGCCACCGTTGACAATGCCATGTTTAGTCCTTGGACGCTCTTTGGTATGATCCTCGTGATTGGATGCCTTGTCATTTCTGCTGGAGCTGCTTGCTCCTTGCATCCTAAACCACGAGATTATGAAGCAGAAGGCGAGAAGGACGGCCTTGCATTTAGCGATGAACTTAATGACGATGATGAGTACGAGTCTGCGTTCATTGAAGATGCTCAACCGGGGGACGTGTTCGATTTTTCGTCCAGTGACGAAGACGACGATTATCCAACAGCTGTTCGAAATAAGTTGACGGGAAGTCGTAAAGATAGAAAGCGCAGCGCGAATGGGCGTTCTGAAATTGAATTGCAGTCCACAACCAAAGTGAGCGCCATGAATGATGATTCTTTATTGGATGCTGATGCAAGCACTCGTGGTTCACCCGCTTATCGTGCATCCGAAGTGGCCATCGCCAATTTACTAGAATTGGGACCTGGAGAACCTGGAGCGACCATTTGAGCATCTATGTTCAGTAGATATGAAAAGGGGTGGTGCATTTCACTTTAGAAAAAGACATGGGAGATAGACATCGCTCCTGCTTTCTGCAATTGAGCGCTGCTAGCTGCTGGGACCTGGATTGTTGGAGATGCGACGTAAAAAGCGCAAAGCCAACTGATTTTGAAATCCATTGTAGATATAGTCCCTGAACTCCAAATAGAGCTATTCCTGGGAACCGGAAATCGTTCGTTTCTTCATCTTGTTCCATATGCCATACATATGCCATATGCCAGAAAAGATAAAAGCGGATAGAAACCGAAACCGAAGTCCGAAGTGGCCCAACATCGCCACTAAACAGAACAAACTTAGCTATAATATACAAAATACCCAATTCGGACTTGCAGTCTTATACCCCGTTTGCCCTTCATCCTTCTCTATTTATTTTAATTCTGAAGGGCATAGCGAAGTGGAGGGCCGTAAAGCAAAGGGGGGGGTTTCAAAATTGCATCTCCCATCACTTTCTCGCTTAAACACACCAGAGACCACACCGCCCTACGTGCTCCATGCTCCTGGCAGCTCCTTTCGACGTCTCAAATCTGTTTTGCCTCTATGCACGTGCGTGCGAGGGCGAAGTGCACATGTTAATACGGCTGCGCCAATTTAACGCATGCCAACGAGAGCTTGCGCGAGTTCCTTGGGGAGGGAGAAGCCCTCGTAGGGGTCCCACCAGCCGTCGGCCTTCATTTTCTTGCCGGCAGCCAGGAGCGCTCGAGTCACTTGCTCGTACTGCTCGTCGGTGAAATCGAGCGAGAAAAGGCAGCGGCCCGTGCCCACCCAGCTCAGAGCCAGGCCTTCGGCACGCAAGTAGTACTGGAACATCCAGTGGTAGCGCCCCGGCTGCTCGAAGAGCACGGTCCACACCGTCGTGAGAGAGTCCACGCGCAGGGGGAGGGCTTCCGCCTGTAGTGGAGATCAGTGGTGGTTTGCACAAAGAGACGGAAAAAAGAAGAAGAAAAAAAAGCAAAAGAATGAAGAGAACAAAGCAGATGGCGACAAGAGAAATATCGATTGTAGACAGTGCTACTGTTTCAAGCTTTCAAAAACACCGGTAATAAACGCACCTTGAACGCCTTGTTAGTGTTGATAATGAAATCGTCCACCCGGTTACCAGCATCAGCGTACAGCTGCTTGGTGGAGGGCTGCGCTTGCCACGCCAGGAATTCCGCCATGGCACCCAAGGTCAGGGGCGCCGCAGCAAAGGTGCCAATCACGTAGTTCACGCGCAGCGGGTAGGCCTAGCACGGGAATTAACAGTAGTGATGGGTAGAAGGTAGCGTGAACGATACACAGTTCGATGCAATGAAGTGCGCATTTGCGAGAGGCGTGGACAGCCACAAAGAAGGACACGCACTACAGCAATTCCTGCGCATTCGTATATCGTCACCTTGTCGAAGCGATGCATGAGGTGTTTTTTGCCGCACACCACGCCCACGGGAAGGCCACCGCCCAGGGTCTTGCCGTAGACCACGTAGTCCGCGGTGACGTTGTAGAACTCCTGGGCACCCCCCGGCGCCATCCGGAAACCCGTGTAGACTTCATCAAAGATGAGGGGAATGTCGAAGGCTGCCGTGGTGGCGCGGAGCTCATGCAGCCAGTTGGTGTAGTCGGCAATGCGGTCGTTGGTCTTGCGGACCTGGCGATGAGAAAGACGGAATTGTGGAAAGGAAGGATATTACTAAGACAATTAATCAAAAGAGAAGAACGACAAAGTTCTATAATTCGAAAAAAGTGTAACGATCTCGTCATGAGACCAGCATATCGAATACTTCTTCCCTTCTTCTGCTGCCTCCCTTCATTATCACACTAACCTTGGCGTCCAGCAGCACCAGGTCCGACGGCGGAGGCTTGTTGGGGTTCAGGCCCTGGAGGGGGGACACCAGCACCGCCGCAATCTCGCTCGCGCGGGCCCGAATCAACCGCATCGAGGCAGGGGACATGTCCTTGATGGACAGCACGTCACTAGTGAAGCGCTCGTTACCCGCGCCCGGCTGCATCCCGTCCCACCACCCGTGGTAAGCGCCCCCGAAGGTGACTACCAGTTTGCGCCGGGTGTTGAAGCGCGCCAGCCGCACCGCCGCCATGACCGCCTCGGTCCCCGACATGTGGAACGAAACTTCGTCGAGGCCCGTGATTTCCCGCAGCGGGCGAATCACGTCCAAAATGGCAGGGTGCACCGGCCCGAGGACGTTGGCGCCCAGATCGCGCACGCGCGCCCAGCCCCGGTCTACGAAGCCTTTGTAGCCCTCGTAGCCCACCACGTTGACCCCGTAGGATCCGCTCACGTCGAGCATGGTTTCGCCGTCGTAGTTGATCAATTCAGGGCCCTGAATAACGATAATACGAAGAGAAGCAGAAATTGAAAAGAAACCACACATGAAATAAACGAGCAGATTTGACAACTTCACACGAGACAAAACTGAAATGACAGATTTGAAGCCAAGGCACCTCTTGTCCATGAAATTCAAAAGGACTAGATTGATAAGATGCGAAGATAAAAGAAAAGTATGATGTCCTCTCAACCTACGCTTCACTTCACATAACCCAAACAACTTTTGTACTCCAATAGAGTAGCAAGATTACTCACGTTGGAGGCCATCACCACCGACGCCACCTTCAAATGCTTCCGCACCACCGTTTGAAACTGAAAGGGAACGCGATTGGTGTCCGTGAAGCGAATGTCTGACAAACCATCAGCAAGGTCCTTCTCCACGGCCTCCATTTTACCGCCCGGTGTCAAGCTGAAGCGAGCCGCGAGCTGTTTGAACCCTTTGCGGCGTTTTTCTGCGGTGGCCTCGGAGCAGCCGTCGGCGGAGTAAAACTCGTCTTCGCCGAAGGAATAAGACTTGACCACGTTCATAGCGAGCCGCGCGCCAATGTTAGTGGGGTCGATGGCTAGCACGGTGAGCACGCGCTTGTACAGGTACTGGATCACAAAGGGCACACACAGCAGCAGCACGGCCTGTTGCCAGGGCTTCAGGGAAGGCATTGCCTTGAACGCGCGCTTCATCTTGGTGGCCACTACCCCATCTCCTCCACTGTTTGAGCTCTTTTTCGGGGTGGAGCTACGGGGCGTGGCGTGAGGCTCCTCGACGCTCTTGGTGGGCGTCGGAGAGGCCGACTTCAGCGATGGCCGTTTCCGCGCCGACCGCGTTGTTATCGTCTACGGAGAGGCGCACGCATTCGGCAACAATGCGGAGTGAGAGGCTCAAGAAATCGTGCAGGTGCTAAATGTGTTGGTGGATTTGATGAGCTCAAAGGGCGGCAAGAGCTTCACAACAACAACGGTCTCACCATTTTTCAGTGTTTTTTTGGGACTGAATCAATGGATCATTTGGACCGAGGTCCCCAATGTGGTGTCTAAATAATACAAAGCCTTCGTAAAAGAAAAAGATTTTTGTGGCTGTCTCTGTCATCTGCCATGCCTCTGCCTCTTTCACTCCCGAGATACTCTAGATCGACAAATACAAAGGAGTGCGCCTCTCTCGGACTTCCCGGTTTAGTTACGTAATTCGGGAGTTCTATCCCTGTTCTTTTTCCCTGCCTCTTACTCCACTTGCTTGGTGCTTATGCTCTATGCTTTATCCCCATCGCGATCACGAGATCACGAGCCAAACAACCGGCAGGTGGCCAGTGGTCTCTCACCAGCCCGGTGGCGTGGGGCATGCAGGTACGCGAGTGGAGCTATTTACAAAACCATCTCATTCAAGCGCCCCATCAGGCAGCGCCTTTCTCTTTGGGTGACCTTGAGCACGTGAGCGTGTCAAACGCCATCGTGCTGTTGAAATTCTGAGGGTACGAAGCGTGCACCATCAGGCCAGCGCCAGCTATGAAAGCCACGCCCATGATGAAATCCAGCCAGGAAACAAGAAGAGTGGGGTACCAGGCCACGTACGCAACCAGCAAAGGGAACGCCGACGCAGAGAGCAGGAAGAAAAACCACATTCCTGCCAACATGTCTGTGTGCGCCCATTTCAGCATCACAGGAGCAAAGCACCCACAACAGCACCACTGCTGGCTGAACACGCGGTCGTAGAAAATAGTGCTCCCTGTGCCGCCGTTTGCCGCCATGTTTTCCGGTAATGCTGTGAGAGCGCAGGAGCGTCAGCCAGCAGAGAACAAAATGAAACGAGGCTAATCACGAAAGCTTGGGGCAGGGTGCAGCGTGAGAGCAAATACTTCGTGATACGAATATGCTCTTTCTCCATATGTTTACCTGCAACGAGCCACATGCCGAGGCCAGCGAAGGTAAACAGAGACCCAACCACGTACACGTAGCCGATGTAGTTGGCGGGCTCGATTGCAACTGCGTACACTCCGTAAACCAAGAAGGGCAGCGTAGAGATCGCAAAGAACCACGTTGCCACTAGCATATCACTGAAAGCAGAAAGAAAACGGAAAGGGAGGTTTCGTGAGTAACGAATCAAGAGGATTGCACTCAGCCGCGTAACTACTAAAGCACGATTGATGTGCCCTTTACCACTACGCCCCTTGAACTTCTCGTCAACTGAACGTGGCGCACCTGCCCGTGAAGTAGCGTTCCACGAAAGACATGTCATTGATTTTGCTCGGGTCGTCGACGAGTTTTGATAAATCTGCCATTTGGTGCTCCATTTCCTCGGGGTACGACAGGTACACGAAGTACACGGAGCCGAGCAAAAAGAGAACCGCACAAGCGAGGGTGCAATCGTGGTTGAAGGCCACTGGAAAGCTCTTGACGTTTTCAGTGGCGATGGTGTCGGATAAAACCCCCACCCACATTGCTGACGCCAGCACAAAAAGCCACGAGGCCATCAGCATGTCTGTTCCCAAGTGGAACCGCCAGTAGCCCGGGGCAAAGGGAACCCATTTGTTGAACGGCGGCACACTGGCGCCCGCCTTGCTTCTGCTGTTGCTACTGGTGCCACTGGGAGTTAACTCTCCACTAGGTGGCGTTGCGGCATTACCAAGGAGCGGCGCTGCGCTATCGACAGTGTCTGCGCTACTTTCCATACACACCTTTCAGGTGTAGAGCCGCATTCGTGTTGAAATGACAAACAACAACAGTTAGAGGACGAGATCTTCCATCTTAATAATGAACGTAAAATGAATGTTTATTGGGGGGTAGGTGCCGATTATAACCTGGTTATATGTGTCAGTAACACAATCGGCCTTAATTAAGCTGGGTGGCTGCCTTCGTGCTGGCTGTGCAGGTTGCGACGGGGGAAGGAAGCGCCTTAGTAACTAAGTATTGGGATTTGCGAAGACCATCATACAAGCAACGTTGACTGGCCCATAAAACAAATTTGATTGGTCGAAACAAATACTTCTCCCCTGTAGCCACCAGGCTACTGAATCTCCCAAGGGGGTCATTAATAATATTTTTGAGACAGGCCCCGAAGGGCCGGAATTAGAAGACTAAGAGGTAGAGAAGAAAAGCAAATCAGCGCAAACTAGACCTAAGAAGCTAATCAGGCGCACATGCCCGAGTGACCATGGAAGTGATGGTGGCGGTCCAACACTAATATTTTTGGGTTAAATTCCGTCCGAATGAGCTCTTCACAACGGCGCATATATGTAATAAGATCGCACTGGGGGTTATACTACAGATAGAGGTACCGCACTAAGAATTCACTGTACGTACGGCACGGGCTCCATGCCGTCCCCAAGACCTGAATTAGCTCCGGAGTTCCAGTTGTCAGCGAGCACATAAATTCTGTTTTTTTTTTAAGTCGTTTTAAAATTGGTAAAAAATTAAGATGGTCGTTCACAAATTCTACAAAATCAAGATGGTCAATCATAATTCTAGATAATCAAGATGGCCGTTTTCCTTCTTCTTATAATCGAGATGGCCGTAGCAATCTACAAATAACCAAGATGGTCGTAACACAAATTTGTGTTAAATCAAGATGGTCGTAAAACAATTTTAAAAATCGAAATGGTCGTTTCAAAATTTCAAATAATCAAGATGGTCGTTTAAATTTGGGAATAATAAAATTGACCGCTCCAATATCCAATATTTATTATTGTATTTCAGGAAAACTGTTTGACTTCTTGGAGGCAGCTGGGATACCGATGCACTTGGGGCCTTCCGCGTATTTGATGGCCGCCAAATCGTTAAAGCCTTCTTCTAATGTGTCTACGTCGACCTCGAGCAACTTCACGAACCCTTTCGAAGTGATGTTATCGGCGGCTCCTTTGCTATCTCCTTCGTGGCTAGAGTCGTTAGCTCCTTCGTGGTTAGAGGATCGCCTGAGTCTCCTTCATCGTCTGAGTCTCCTTTATCGTCTGAGTCTCCTTTATCGTCTGAGTATTCATCTTCGGAGTCTTCTCCATCCCCGTTGTGGCCCACATCGAACTGAATGAGAACCTAAACGAGGTCCTTAATCCGCCACTTGGCAATAGGACGAGCGGTGTTGCCTGGGTAGTCTTGTTCACGCAGGATGCGCATCAAACCAGCTTTCCTGGTAGTGCCCTCGTATATAACCTCAGTCGTCGCCATTGTCGAGGCACGACCTCACAGCTGCAAGGAAGTGCCAAAACAATGGCTTTTGAAGGAAAAGAAACGACTTATTTAATCATTCCCAAAATGAAACGACCATTTTGATTATTTGAAATTTTGAAACGACCATTCCGATTTTTGAAATTATTTTACGACCATCTTGATTTAATACAAACAAGTTCAGGTGCCCGCGCGATGCACGGTTTCGGAGCAATGTGTTTGCTGCGGAGAAGTAGGTGCGTCTTCTTAGCAACTCAGTGCGCGGCCTTGAGATTCCCGTGGATGCGTGCCCTTCATGTGCCCGTGGTCCGCCTTGTGTTTTTGTTTACTGCACATGTACAACAGAATGTTGGACTGCGATTAAGCAGACGAAAAACCAACTGAGCCAAGTGCGCACTTGGCTCAGTTGGTTTTTCGTCTGCTTAATCGCAGTCCAACAAAACAATGGAAGGTCCTGGGTTCGATTCCCGGCGCCGTCAAATTGTACTGTACTGTAGTACTGTAGGTACATAAAAAACGACGGGCACCACCACGAACGAACCACGAACGAAATTCCATATTTAATATAAAGGATTTGTGTTACGACCATCTTGATTATTTGTAAATTACAACGGCCATCTCGATTATGAAAAAGAAGGAAAACGACTATCATTATTCTTTAGAATTTATGAACGACCATCTTGATTTTGTAGAAATTACGAACGACCATCTAAATATTTTTTACCAATTTAAGAACGCCTGTTTCAAATTTTACCCTTTAAAAATCATTTATACTGACTTATCCGCACTAGAGCTGCTGAAACACGAAGACATTTAGAGCTTTTTATAAGTCTATAGAGTAAGGAGTCACACCCGCATGGCGAAATATGTGACTAAAGATCGCCTCCGCAGATATGGGTATATGAACTCCGTACTACAGGCTGCAATATGCATCATGCATGTAACCTTGCTAACCCGGACTCCCAGGAGTTTCGAAGCCTGAAGTAGCTGCTGCTTTCGTCCTTTTGTTTAGCAATGGCATCGCAACAATGATTTCCTCTTGACACAGAGCCCGAAGTGCCGGAATTAGAGAGCTAATAGGCAGAAACTAATAAAGTAATGCGGCTTATGGACTAGAAGAGGAACCTATCAGGAACGAATGCCTGAGTGGCTGTGGAAGTGATGGCAGCAGTCCAAAGTTTGGCTCCCTACTCCGTTCCTGGGTCCCTTTATCGATCAAGACGAAGAATGAAGAATATTTCCCATCCCGAGCGGCATTGCCTGGTCCCATTGCATGTGGGCTTCTGCCAGCCCTCCATTTCATAAATATGATAAGTACTCGAGTTGGAAAAAAAAAGCCTCTTTTCCCCAGAAATCCAGACAAACAGGCGCGGCGACACCCTTGTTGTGAAATCCTTCTCTGCCATCGCCTCTACTTTTTGTTCGTCGGGCATTTTTATTATTAATTAACTACAGCATTTTTAAAACTCTCGCCACACCATCCGCGTAGCACACGAGGTGCTCGACATTCACGTCGTAATTGCATTAAATTGATGTGAACTTTTTGAACTCAGCATTTGATTTTCGATTCATATTTAAGCTCGGGTGGGTCGCAGATAGATCTAACCTCTAGAAGCCCATGAATCTGGTATCGAATGGCTGGAGTGGCCTTTTACACAAACCTCAGGGAAGATATGACGAATTCTTCATTGCCACAGACAAAACATCTTTATGTTTTTTTAATCAATTTGATTCATTAAGTTGCTACGTGCAATGAATCTCTAGGTCTAACCGGGTATTTCGCTGCAAAGACGAGGCCAGAATTCAGTTGAAACGCTCGCCAATAACTTCCCAAGCCTCATGCGAAATATCGAGGAGGCTGCTATCCGCCGCACGGAAATCTTTCAGGGTGTGGCAGAGCGCGCACAATCATCGTGCCATCTCAACCACCACCGCGCATTCTTCTCGGGGCTCGTTGACGGGCTAGCTGCACAGAGTAGACCTAGCTCACGGGCCGAGGTCTCAGCTCGCGGGCTGCAATCGACCAATGTTAAACTTGTTGCAGGATCGAACAGCGCCAGAGCACTTACTGCTTCAAACACAACCAATGCCACACATGCAACACATCTCTTGAACTACAATCGTACCCTCGGCTACTCCCACAAACTCGATAATTTACCGATGCACATGCGGCGTTTTCGCGCTAACAGGAGCACTGCGCACGAAAGAACCCTTCAACAAGAGCTAGTGCCCCCAGCGACGAATGCAGGAAGCCGAAGTAGCCCTTGTCCTAAGAGTAGCATCGCGTCACAGCACAGCGATTTGCCGCCAGGCGTGCCACCGTGGGCCGTGGTGACACCGGGTCGGGTAGCAAAACCCACGCCGCAGCACGCCCGTTTCGTAGCCGCTGGCGTGCAGCACCGCACTCGCCAAGCGTGCCGTGCGCTGCAGGCCACACCCACCATGCCAAACCATAATGCAGTACGGCGCACGTTTCTGGCTCAGGATGTAACGGTTTTTGTTGGCGTGATCCACACCATCGACGAGAAAGTGAGTTTTACGAATCCAGGATATTAGTGGGCAATGGCAAACTGCATGAAAAGAACCAAAAGCTGAGAACTGCCGGTTTTACCTAGCCTCAAAGAAACTTTGGTACATGCTTCTATGCTCACTGCACTCACCTATTTTAATGAGAGTGGTCTTCTTATTATTGTATATTCCTGGTTTTCTATACTTTCTTTAGGTGTTGCGGCCAGAGGACGAAGACATGGTTGCTCCATTGTCGCTTCAAACCACCATTTCGGACGCAGTTCAAGCGCCCTATAGCCTATTCAGCGGCCCTCCTGCACCAAGTTCGACATCTGTACGCACTAGCGGTTATATATCATCCTGGGGAGACACCGAATACTCTAAGAACGGCGACACTGCAACTACATTACCGAAGCTTCCTGGGCATGCGCCAGAAGATGACGCTTCCGCCAATGAATCGGTCTTGACCTCAGACAGTACGGTGAAGACATCCCCACAGAAGCAAAGCAGATCTACCTCAGGCCCCACTACTGACTCTTATCAGAAAGCAGAAACCTCGTCGGCGCGCAGCCGTGACAGCTGCAGCCATGACGGAATTGAGGCGGCGAATGGAGCTGTGGCCCCGGTATTACGCAAGTCAGCATTTGGTTGCACTCTGCCGTTTGGTCGCAGTCCATCTTCACCCAAGGGACGCGCAGGGCGCCTGAATTTACCGGAGAGTAGCAGCCATAGCGCTGGAAGGTCGTCGCTAAGGTCTGCTGGCACGCGAGGTGTTAGTTTTGATCTATCAGGCACTTCACATTCCCATCAGAGCGGCATCACTGGGGCAAGACCTTCAACGGTTCAATGAGAATAAAAAGCAGTGCGATGGGAATTTCTTTACCCTGTTACGTAAAGCATAGCCGATTGAGGAAAAGACTCGCCCCCTCCCTCGGTTGGTTTGCGGCTTTCTTATTACTCATCGGTGCCTTCTTCGTCTGAAGCCGCGAGCTCGCTGCCAAGAATTTCTGGGAAATTATAAGTCTTTAAATCATCGCGATTCGCCGTAGAGTGAAGAGAGCCTCCGCCTCTGCATACGTATACAAAAACCAATTGTCGTTCGCTCAGTTCGAAGAAATCCCCGTTCTCACATCCAAAGCCCTTTTTCGCGTTCTTGACAGATTTTCCCTGTTGTTTCCTTCGCGAGTATATAAGCTCTTTACTAAGTAATAATTAATTATGTACTGAACACTGAAGATTTTTTTTTTTTTTAATTCACTAAATTCTATTCAGCTATTCTTGACACGTGTCAGCGTGTGACACGTTGACACACCAGATAGCACGAACACTCACAACTCACAACAACATCACCTCTTTCACTTTCACTTTGGTCAAAATGGTCTATCGTTGGGGACTTTGCGGCATCGGGAAAATTAGCGCGGACTTCGCGACGGGTGTGTTTTTGAGTGTCAGCATGATTATTTCATGATAAGAGATGATGCGAGAGCTATGTGCAACCCTAATCGATTGCACATACCACAAGCTCTTACGACTGCCTCCATCATCTTCTAGGTCTAGTCGAATGCCCAGGAGCAACCATCTCCGCGGTAGCAGCAAGTTCGGACAAGGCGCGCGCTGAGGTCTTTGCTCAAACGTACACTGAGATACAGAGCGGCGAACCGGTGACCGCCTGCGGCAGCTACGCTGAATTGCTCAAACTTGCTGACGTGGACGTCGTGTACGTGGGCTCCGTGAACACGACGCACTTCGCGACCGCGATGGCGTGCATCGAAGCAGGCAAGCACTGCGTTTGCGAGAAGCCAATCGGCGTAAATGGCCATGAAGCGGCAGCTCTCGCAGCTGCGGCACACGCCAAGGGGGTGAGAGCGAGTATGATTTGATGTTCGCTGCGCTTGAAGTTTTGTTCGCTGCGTACAGCCTCGACAGTTAGGATTTTCGCTCAAGCAGACTTCAGCGAGTCATGTATTTAGCCAGCTTTACGCTACTGCAATTTTCATCTTATCTCAGTATCACTTACACATTTGATAGGTGTTTTTGATGGAAGGCATGTGGACGCGTTTCTTCCCCGCTGTAGTGAAGGCGAAAGAACTGGTAGCCAGCGGCGCGATTGGGCGAGTAGTGGCAGTCCACGCCGACTTCGGGTTCGTGTGCGGGGACGACCCGAGCAGCCGCATGTTTGCCCCCGAATTGGCAGGCGGCGGCCTGCTCGACATTGGCGTGTACCCGATCGCGATGGCGAGCCTAGCGTATGGCGGCGTAGCGCCCCTGGAAGTGAAAGCGAGCGGCACGAAACACCCAACGACAGGAGTGGACACGTCCGCGGGAATTACTGCGCTGTACGACGACCCCGCTGCACACCCAGACTTGCCGAACATGCCGGAAGGCGCACCTGGTAATTTCATAGCCGTGCCTCCTTTTGATTGTTTCTCGCAAGAACGCTCATCTTTGCCGAGAGATAAAAGAGTGCCTACATTGACCTTTTCGTTTTGTGACGAAGTATTGATGTGTACTTCTTTGTGTTTAATGTGATCACAACTTCGCAGGGCTGGCGGTGATCACTTACAATTTACGTGGCTTCACGCCCGAAGACTGCCTCTTTGTCGGCACCCAAGGCCGCCTCTGCCTCAAGAACGCCCACACCTGCCAGCAGCTCGTGCTCACCACCCCCGCTGGACGGGAAAGCGCAGCCACCGAAACGGTTTTCGATTTGCCGTGCGCGCCGGCGCGCGCTGGCTACACCTACCACTACCCTGGTAGTGAGGGCTTTCTTCATGAGGTTCGAATGTAATTTTGTTTTTTTCTGTATTTTCCTAATCTCTCCAGTATCATAATCTAGCATTCTTTGTTCACCTAGGGGAAATTCAAACCAAATTGCGACATTTACTCCTGAATCATATTTCCACTTCTCTTTACAGATTACAGAAGTACACACGTGCCTTGATGCAAAGATGTTGGAGTCGCCTAACTATTCGTTAAAAGAAATGGTGAACATCGCGCAAACTATGGATAAAATTCGCGCTGATCTCGGCCTCGTCTACCCACAAGACGAATGCAAGCCGCTTGTACCCCCCTAGTGCGATAGGCATTTGCTTTTCATGAGTTTCGGCCCTAGTAATGGTTCTGCTGTTTGCATGCACCGATTTTTGGGTACTGCAATAGCACTCGAAAGCGCAAGACTTTATGTTTGCCTGCCGCCTGTAACTTGTACGACCTATACTCCACTGCCAGTTGGCCAGTTGGGCCTTTGACATGGGAAGTCATAGGCACAAGGCACAGCCCCTTAAAATAACATTTTCAGCAGGGATATATAAGTACTATAATATTGAGTCAAGCCTGAAAGCGGACTCGGGGGTTCGCAACTGCCATTCTTACTTCTTTTCTTTGTAGTGACACACGCAGCGGAGCAGGATACGGCGATGCCAACATTCTAGCCCTAATTAGGACCCCAACCCTAACAGGTCCAATATTTTTTTCACGCCACACTGTGCGTGCTGTCGTCGCGCAACTAAACTGTTTCTGTGGCTAGCTAGGCGAAGCAACGAAGCTTCTGAGCAGCTAGATGCAACTAAGACCCTAGCCTAAACAGCCTCGTCATTCAAAACCTCTTTAGTTGATTTCTATTGTTATTTTCATGCGACGCTGTACTCGAGACCTGGTGCTTATTAATAGACGACGTTATGCTCTACCTACGAAGTGGCTGAAATAGGGCAGTCATTTAAAAAAAACGACAAGACTGGGCACTTCGTTGCGAGTGCTCTACGACACTCTCGCTTTGCGTATCGATCACTGCTAGTTCAGCTTTTTACGCGTTCCGTGCTGAATTTACAATGCCTAAAAGACGACGGCAAAAGTCTGGCTGTAACGATTCGTCGTCTACTAGATCAAGGCCATCTGCATGTGAGCAGGTCAATCAGCCCGCAGAATCTGAATCGAAGGACACAAAGATAGATGCTGCCTTTACAGATTCGCAGAAGTCGACTAGTCTCCCCATTGACCCTTGGGGGATTCATCTTTGGCCCCTCCACGGAACACCACCTGCACGAAGCGCACCTGCCTCGCTCGTTGAAGCAGGACCACCTCGCGTGCTCTTTCGGAATGCTGATTACGTCATTGTGGACAAACCACCGGACGTGGCCATGGACGGAGCTGCTACGGTTACGATGAACTCACTGGTTCCTCATTGGTGCGCGCAAATGCCGGAAGGTGCCCTACCTCCGAGCGCTTTTCCGCTGCGCTTCTGCCATAGGCTAGACTATGGCACTTCTGGCCTGCTTCTCCTCGCCCTCAACCGTGCTGCTGCAAGCGCTGCTGGGGCTTCGTTTTCGTCGCGGGCAGCGCACAAAACATACCGCGCAGTGGCGTGCGGCCGAGTGGACCCTAGTGCTTACCCGTTGCGCATCGCTAGTAGCCATGGTAATGGTAATGGTAATGGTTGCGACTCGGTGCGACCTTCGTCGCCAATGTCAGCTGCTGAAGGACCACCAGAGGCAGAGCATGGAGCGTTTCGGCGTGCCGTTGAAGACGCCGCAGGTCAAAGTTTCGTAATCGAGGCACCGCTGGCTCCCCGAGCTTCAGGCGACTTCCGGATGGCTGTACCCAGTGCCTGGACGCCCTCAGATGGGGGCAGCAGCAGCAGCAACAGCAGTAACTGTAACGGCAGCCAAGAGATGCCGTGGCGCGTGCCAGCAGTTGAGCCATCCACCAATACTAGCGCGTTTAAACAACCTCGAGCGAAGGCGGCGCGCACTACAGTGCAGGTGCTAGGCTACGCGACCTATCGTGGACAGCCAGTCACGTTGCTAAGCTTATCCCCACACTCAGGCCGTAGACACCAGCTTCGCGTGCACCTCGCTGCGCTAGGCCACCCCTTGGTGAGCTGCTAAACACTTTTCAAGTGCTCAATGGTGTTTGCTGTGCACGACCCCCTTTGGTGTTTACTTGCTTGTTCAGGAAAAACATTTACCACACTTATTCTACTTCCCTCCATTGCTCCTCTTCTCGTCTTTCACTTGAAAATGATGCACGCTCTCGCAGGTTGGTGACGCCACTTACGACGGCGGTTGGCTAGCGGGCCCTGGAACTCTGCGCATGATGCTGCACTCGAGTACTTTACACGTGCCACTTCCAGCGCAGAAGGAAAGTGGGGCGCTGCTTATCACGGCTGAGACCCCAGATCCTTTTCCCTTGGACAAGAAAACAGGCGAATTGAAGCCTGCCTTGAAATGTTGGCTTGGGGAATGTAAAGCTTCCATCGCGTAGCGTGCGGCGTGTTATTTGGGCATCTGAAGGGGCCCGTTTCGCGTGTCTGTCACATCGAAGGGCAAAACAAGACTCATCGAAGTTTTTAAAGTGCAGGAGCTAAATCAAAACTAAACAACAACCAACCATCACAGACCGAGCCGGCAATGCAGAATTCATTAGGAGGTTACATGGACTTGAAATTACGGGTTGCAGGTCTTGGCGCGAAGTGCGTGCTATAATGCTGTTGGCTTATGTGGGTGTGGCTATTAAGAATATACCATTTCCGCATGTGAATGCTGCAAGGAGCATTAGGGGTTTAGGTTTAGGAAGGAAGAACTAGTATCAACACCACATGTCGACATTCGGCATTATAATATCAATATCATAATAACATAATTCCATATTATTCGCTTTAAGTTGGCAAAAGCGATGGCGCTGATAATGTGGAGCGCATCAGGGAGGTGCAGCAGTAAGAATCGGCCCCGCGAAGCTTGCTCTCATGGACCAATAGCCAATAGCCAATAGCCAATAGCCATCAACTACTAATTCAACCGTGCACCATTGTCAGCATCCGCTTCATTGGCCTCGCGAATCTTCGCAGAGGCCTTGCCGCCATTGAAGATAGCATCCATCTCTTCAGGGGTGTCTACTAGCCGTTGCATTTCCGCGGCAATGATTTCAGGGCATTTGGCTGGGTCCCCCTGGGCCCGTACCGCTGCGGCGGCAAGGTGTTGCAGCAAGGGGTCAATGCTCGTTAAAAGCGCGGCAGAATCCTTGGCATCCCCTGAACTAAGTCCAGTCATTTCAGCTTGCGGCCCAGCTTCTCCTTTTTGCTTCGACGCGTACTGCCTTAAAAACCTGTGCACACGAAACTTGGTTTAACGGCCAGTTGTCGAACTAATCCTTCTGTATCAACTCTGCCGAACTTTACAACTCCAAGCTCCCCTCTTCCCATATCAATGAATATTATCATGATAGCGAGGAAGCTACACATTATCATTGACAGATCAAACGCACATGTTTAGCTGCTCCACTGCGTTGAACTCTGATGCCTGGTTAGCCGAAGTGATGAGTAGGAATACTATCGCGTCCTCAAATACCGAGTTAATTTCACCGACTAACAAGGACTCAGCTGCCTCCATAGCCTCGCCTTGTCGTCGAAACGGAAACGATCGGCCTGACGAAGCCATTCTGATATCAAGCTGCAGAGGCTAGGGACTACTAGTAGGGGCACTCCGCGAAGCTAGCGCTCCATCCAGCAGCGCTGCAGTCGTGAAATGAGATAGCTCGAATGCACCAATGTGATATTTCACTCAAACCGTTTCATGCCATCCATCAAGCCATCAAGCCATCATCTTCTGCCAGATCCTGCTCGTTGCGGTGTCAACGAAGTATTGCAAGAAATTTTGCAAGCCATCGGGCTCGTATGATCTTCTTCTAGGTATCGCGCCGTGAAGTTCATTACCCTATACGACTATTATGGCTCCAAAGCGCCGCTGGGGAGCGCTTGGGAGCACCTTTCTTGCCGTTGTATCAATCGTACACGCCGACGCGTTGATGGTGCGGCCAGCAACGACCTTGCCTCCGATGAAAAAGATAGGCTGCAGTGGCCGTGGTCCTACTAGAGCCCTCGGTGTGCCTTGGGGCGGCGGGGACTGTTTAGTCTCCAAAAAGGACGACTCGACTGCTGCTGCAACACGAGCGGGCCGCGTGGTTGCTGTGAGCGCTGGGCTAGGTTCATTGCTTCAAGGGTGAGAGAGATTGCTAACTTCAATTTAACTATCATACTATTATTTTGAAATGTTTCAACGCTTTTAGTCGCTATTAAATCTGAGTATGTGTTCATTGTGCATGTGTTAGGTACGACACTGGTGTCGTGGGCGGAGCTCTCTTGTTCATGGTGCCTGAGTTTGGGCTCTCTGCCTGGACGGTTGGGCTCGTGGTAACTGCCAGCACTGCTGGCTCTGTGCTTGGCACGCTTGCAGCGGCCAAGCTCTCGGACTGGATCGGCCGCCGGGGCACCATGCGCGTTGCTTCCTTGCTCTTCGCGATGGCTGCTAGTTTGCAACTATGGTCCCCTGTAGTGAACGTGGTGCTTGCTGGGCGGCTCCTCATGGGCGCTGCCATCGGCATCAGTGGCTCCGTCGTGCCCGTGTACATTGCCGAGTGCGCGGAAGCAAAGAACCGGGGCGCGCTCGCCACCGTGCCCCAGCTCTGCATCAGCAGCGGGATCCTGTGCGCGTACATGAGCGCGTTAGCCGTCACGGTCGCCTGGCACGGGGCCTGGCGGCTGATGCTGGGGCTCGCCCTGGTGCCAGCAATTGCGCAAGCCGCCTGCGTGCAGTGGCTCTTGCCCGAGTCGCCACGCTGGCTGCTGCGCCAGAATGGGCCTGCTGCGGTTGAGCAGGCCACGCACGCTTTGGCTCGGCTGCGCGGCGTACAATGGACGAAAGAGCTGAGAGACAAGGGCGCATTGCTGCCTCTGCCACCCGCCACGGCGGCAGAATTTACAGCCCTCGTTGACGGTGCTGCTCGCGAAAAACAAGCAGCAAGTGAAGCAGCTGGTTTCACTGAAGGCGCTGCTGCTGCTGCGACCACAGGAGGAGGAGGCGGTTCCAATGCGGGTGGAGGTTTCGGGGCACTGGTGCGTGAGCCCGTCTTGCGGAAGCTCGCGCTCACCTGCATGGGCTTGCAAGCCTTTCAGCAGTTCAGCGGGATCAACGCGATTGTGGCTTTTACTCCCATGACCTTGAAGTCGGCGGGTGTGCCACAGCTCTTCGCTGGGCTCGGCGTGAAGGACAGCAATGCGGTATAGATACTTGCTTACATGCAAGTTTATCAAGTGTCTCAACCCCATCTTTATTGAGGCTAGTACTCGGGTATCCTTTGAGGATACTTGATACGTTAAGGAGTTCTCGCTGCCTTGTTGTTCCTCAATTTACCTTCTTCCGTGATTCACTCGCTGTAATAACAGGCGGCCCTATTGGCTACTACTCTAGCCTACCTCCCCAAGATCCCCGCCCTCTTAGTGGCCATGAAGCTCATGGACGGCTTCGGTCGCCGCGCGCTGCTCTTGTCGTTCATTCCCGCCATGGGCTTGTGCCTGACGGCCATGTCCGCCGCAGTCAGCGGGGCCATGGGTCAAGGTGCGGTCGCCGGCACGGTGGCCTTAATGGCGACTTGCTTGTATGGAGTGGTGTTTGTGCTGAGTCTGGGGCCGGTCCCAAACATCTTAACGGCGGAGCTGTTTCCCGCACGAGTGCGCTCTGCCGCCATGGCCCTCTCGCTCGCAGCTCAATTTGGCGCCAACGCATTGGTAAGGCCTTCGTTGCCGTTGTTGCTCCATGGCTTTTTGTAGTCTTCGTTTTCGAGATCATTCAGGCTCAAACATACGTCATTGGGCAACATGCCCAAATATTGTTATCGCCACGATATCACTATTGTTGTATCCTATGTTACCATGAAAAGGTGGGCTTGGCATTTCCAGTACTGCGCGACAAATTTGGCGCCGAAGCGGTTTTCGTGGGCTTTGCGGGCGTGTGCGCGTTGGCGTGGGCGTTTGTGCACGCATTCGTGCCCGAAACGAAAGGCAAAGCCCTGGAAGACCTCGACATTGCGGTCAATGAAAAGAAGGCACTCACGTAATTAAAATTTTCATGTTATATCACCTTTTTTTATTTTGAAGCGAACCCCCTTTTGTCGTGCACCAATTTTAGTCTTATGTCTAGTTGAAATTCAATCCGAAGTACGAATTATCCCAGTGCGGCTATGTAGGCTATACTATAGGCTGGACTATACAAGTACCAGCTTATGTGTTTTGTTTCATGTTTGTGTTTATGTTTTATATCTCTACATATATATCTGAGATCGAGATAGGCGACATCCAAATCCAACATCTTTTTTATTTCGTCTATGTCTATGATGATTATGATGTCTATGTCTGATGTCCTTCTGAGCGGCATTTGGGGAATTGACTGGGCTTTGGCCTTCTATAGCCAAATGGGCATGGCACAAGCAAAAAGAAGAAGCACTTGCACATGAACAGGACTCAAAAGCAAAAGCAAGTACGAAGCGCTTGCGATTCGGTTCTAAATTTCATCGACTGTGTCTTTATGTAACCCTTCGTAGCAAGTCAAGCCTTCTGCGTTGAGGATCGAGTTGTCAGCGCCCTTGCCCAACATGTACTCTCCCAGCTCTTGGTGGCGGTACGCAAACAAGAAATGCAACGCCGTGCTGCCCGCGTGGTTTTGGTGGTTGAGGCTGGCGCCCCGGCGCATGAGCTCTTTGAGCAGCCGCTTGCTCCCCTGCTGCGCTGCCAGCAACAACGGGGTGTTCCCGTGCTCGTCTTCGGTGTCCACGTAGGCTTCTTCGTCCAGAGCTTCGACCACCCCGTCGTAATTGGCGTTTTTGGCCGCCACCAACAGCTTCTCTTCCTGAGTGGCCTTGGCTTCGAGTTGGTCCCCGCGGTCTTCCTCCAGCAACAGCCGAGCTTCGGGGGACAAGTGCGCGACGTCCTCGGACTCGATGGCCCGCGGCTCGGTGTTTCCCGGGCCTTCCGGTAAACCTGCGAGCTTGGCCACTTGGCTGTAGGCGCCCCCACCCGCCATGTAGTCTTCGCGGGTGCGCCGCCCCGACTCAATCTCCATCAGCCGCATCGTGTCGCTCAAGACGTCGCTCACGAAGAGGGTGTTGACCTTGAACGCGGACGTGCTTCCCTCGGCGATGATAGCTGCTTCGTAGTCATACGCCACGTCCTCTTCGGGATCCACCAGCCCCACCACGCGAAGCTCACAGCACGTGTTGTAAGAGCCGCCCGTAGGGCCTTGCACGTGCGTGGCCGTGGCACGCCCCAATATCCCCCCTATAGGCTCGCGCTGCAGCTTGCGCCACCCACCGCCTTTCGCGTCGGGAATCACCACCGTGGGTTTCGGGAGCTTCAAAGTGGGCACACTGCCACCTGCGCCACCAGCTGCACTACCACCAACGCCACCGCATGCGCCGCCTGCAGCACCACCTCCACCATTTCCTCGGCGCAGAGCGTCTTGTTCGACGGCTTCTTCCGCCGCAGCGTCACGGTCGTACTCTTCGTCTTCCGTCAGCAAATCTGCGAGCAGAGGTAATTCGTCTAAAGTGTGCGCCGAGGACTTGTGCGCAAACGCCGCTGCTTCTTTCGCTCGCTGCGCGCGCAGAGCTGCGGGGTCCCGCAAAGCATCCAACTCCGGCCCGAGCAAATAGCCTGGCAAACTGGGGTAATACAAATCAGCATCTTCACCGCTTGTCGCCACTGCTGCTTCCCCATCTCCGCCTTCGTCGTCTTCTTCTGCAAAGTGCTGGTGCCCGCCTCGCTTCCGCGCTACCGCTGCCGCAGCTGCCGCCTCGTGCTTCGCGTGAGCCACCGCGACGTCTTCCTCGTCGGCAGCGAGGGCAAGCTCGTCGATGATCTGAGGCGGCAAACCCAACTGGTCGGCGAGCAGCCGCAACAGCCGCGGGTCCCCTGCGAGCTCACGAATCAAGCTCTCTTCGTCCAGTGGCGCTTCCGGGATGTCGTCGTTGTCATCCACCAAGTCATTGTCGTTGTCGTTGAAAGTGTGAGAGACGGCTCGAGTGCCTCCACCGCCACCTCCGCCGCCGCCTTTTTGGCCAACTGTTCGGCCGCCGCCGTCGCTGCTGCCCAAGGACAAGGGCGACGCTGGGTCGTTGTTGGTCGGAAACGCATCGTTCTCCAGAAGTGGGACCGTGGGGCGACTTCTTTTGCTGCTGCCTCCTCCTCCGCTCTGCTGCTGCTGCAAAGTCAACCCGCGCTGCGCTGCTCGCTGAGCTGCAATTGACCCACTGCCCGTGCTGCCGCCCACTAACTGGTCGCCATTTTTCCCATGCCCGGGATGCCCTGGCAAAGCGGCAGTCGGCTTCAAGCCCATTTTCAAACGAATTTCTTCGTTTGCAATGTCCCGCTGCAATTGCCGTTTCGCTTCCACAATCTTTTTGGCGGCCTCTAGCTTCGCTTGTTTCGCTGCTTCCTTCGCTTCAGCTTCTCGCGTTGCTTCCATCACTTTCTGCCACGCTTCAAACGCTGCCAAACCCCCAAGGGAGATTTGGTACAGCTCAATGGACCACGAGGTTTCGTTCGCGGTGCGGTGGCGAATTTCGGCTAATTTCGTGAGCAACCGCCCGGAGTCTCCCTCTGGCCACCCTCGTGCGCGCGCCCCTTCTAAGGTGAGCACCCGCAGCTGGTCGACGGTGGTGTTCCCGTCCCGCAAGTCGATGTTCAGCTTGCTGCCCTCAATGAACGCAATCGCTTCGTCCATGGCCAGAGTCGCTGCCGCTGCGCGCAAGTGGGCGGTGAACAGGCCCGGGTCGGAAAACCCGCAGTGGTTCTGCGCTTGTGCTAATTTGGCGTAGTCCGAGGCGTCGCGGGGCCGGGTCAGCGACTTCCGGCAAGCTTCCGACGAGCACCAGCGGTGGGACTCGCCGCATTTGGCCGCGTTGGGCAACGCTCCACGAGACGTGAGGCCAAACATCCGCGGCGCCACTACTGGGTCGGGGAAAATCAGCGGCAGCGTCAGCACATGCCGCATCCCGCTGGGGAAATGGCGCCAGGTCCAATACCGGCGATGGCCCACCAGGGTTTGCCCTCCAGCGGCGGCTTTGCTGCCCTTGCGCCGCTGACTGCTGCTGCTAGAGCTGGTGTTCTTGGTTTTCACCGACTGGTTTTCTAGGCGCGCACCTGTGGTTGTGGAGGCCACGCTGGTTGAAGCCAAACTGTTATCGCCGTCCAAGGCATCGTCTTCGTCGTAATCGAGACCATCATCGCCATCACTTTTCGCGGCAGCATTTGGGTCTGCTGGATCAATCGCGTAATCGAGGGGGTCTTCCGCCGCGGTGAGCACTGCGATGGGCTCGGAGACACGCGCGTCGAGTGGCGTCTCGACTTGGCACTTGCGCACTGCCACCGGCGCGTTGACTTGAAACGGCAAGACTCCGTTTCCGGGGCTTTCGTCATCGGGCGAGGGGGCGTTCAAGCACTGGTGGACCCATGCCACGAGCGGGGGTGACAGCAGAGGGGTGTCGAGGGCCAAAGTCAAAGCTACCGCCACGGAGTTGGAGGCCCCGCGGCCGCACATTTCCGCCCAGGTCTCGCGCGCGGCTTGCTCGTCGGCCCGGCTCAACTTCCCGTCGCCGTGCTTGAAGCGGCCGTCGGCCTGGCGCGCCGCCCGGGCCAGCCGGGCCGGCATCCCGCCGGGGTGCCAGTTCGGCCCCGTCGGGCCGTTGGGCCCGCCCAAAGGGCGGAAATGGTGGGCAATCACCCGGGTTAATTCGGGCGTGGGCAGCGCACCCCCTGCGAGCACCGGCGTGTACTGAAACCACATCCCCGGCCTAGCCCGGCTCGCAGGGACCACTGTTGTGCCCGGCACCTGCAGCATGCACCCTTGTGCCGCCAACCCCGATGCCAGCATCGACAGGGGCACGGCATCAGGATCCCATTCGCTCAAGTCTTCCCACAAGTCCCCACCGATGTCCTCAACGCCACCATTCGAATCGAAGCGAGCTGCTTGCACAGCAGCAGCGCGGTGCTCTTCGGCTGCCACGGCAGCGCGGCGAGCCGCTGCTAGCGCTGACGTCGCAACGGGGCCAGGGTAGGCTGTGGCCGCTGCTGCCGCAGCCGCGAGTCGCGTTGCTTCCCGCTTGTCTGAATGCCAGGCCTTGGTACCCCCGCCGCGATCCCACTCGAGGGTGGCAGCCGCGGTCGCCACAGCCCATTCACCCGTCAAGGTGCCTTCTAAGGCACTGCCGCTAACTTCCGTGTTGGCGCTGCCATTGGCTTCAGTGGCGACCAATGTCAAGTCGCTGCTGGTAGTGATGCTAAGACTTCCACCGACACCGCTAGGATCGCCAACATTGTTGCTGTCAGGAGCACCAAAGGGCACTAGTGGGCCGCCAGCAAGAGCGGCATGAGCGCCAGCTCCAGGCGGAGGCAACGGTTGGTCCGACGAGGACATTGGCGCATCATCATCTTTCAGATCGTCGAGGCCGTGCACTGAGAGGGTAAACGCCGCGCCCTGTGGGCATGCATGGGCTTCGCCTCGCCCCTGTGCGGCAACCGGTCTCGTGCTCACGCCGCTGCTGCCTTCGCCGCCGGTGCCGTCGCCTTTGCCCGCCATGGCATCTTGCAGTTGGGCTCTGGCGTGTTCTTCCCCGAGAAGCCCATCTAGAGGGGTCCACCGGAGCAAAGGCAGCAGCAGGAGCGCCGCCACGTCAGCGCAAGCTGGGTCAAAAGGTGGGGGCATGGCGCCGCCGTAGCCCCAGGCAATGGGGTCGTCCAGCGGCTGGTCGCTGCCACCCAGCCCCACCTCCACCTCGTCTTCGTACGCATCGGGCACCTGGCTAGCCGCCAAAGTACGATGCGCGTTGGTCACATTGTCGCAAGCACCCGCGGCTTGCCTCACCCCTGCCTTCTTGCGGGTCTCCGCTCGTTGTGCTTCCATCTTGACCGTTTTCGCAGCTTGAGCAGCGTCAGCTGCAACCTTGGCAGCGGCCGCTTGCCTCTGAGCGACGATATCGGGCGAAATCCGCACCCGAATGTGGCTCGCTAGCCGAGTCCACTCTTTGGTGCCCACGTTGCCGGAAGCAGGAAGCCACCAGTTCAAGTCTCGCACTGGAGCATCGACCAAGCCTAAACGAGCTTTCACGTCGGCTACGCTGAAGTGAGCCTGCGACCACTGGGGCATGGGCATTGCCCCTCGCTTGGGCACATGCTTCCTCAGAGGCAAAACCCGCGCCACCACCACTACTGGAGTGGTGCCAGCGGCGTACTGGGCTAAACTCAGCTGCAAGAGGAAGCCTCGCTTCGCAGGGCCACGGTCGCCGCGCTCCCAGCGCTCGAAGGCTACCGCGCTTGAGAGTGGAGGCGGGCGAGGCAATGCGGGCCCTCCACCGCTGCCACTACTACTATCAGTGTGGCTGCCATTGGCCACCGCGCCGCCTCCTGCTTCTTCCACCTCTGGTGTTTGCAACAAACTGCGTTCGCGGTCGCGCGCTCTCACTTGAGCTACTCGCGCGGCCCCTGGAGGCTCAGGCTCTCGGGCAACGGGCATGCGCACGGCCTGCACATGGACCGCTCCATCGGACCGGGCGCCCCGCCACTTCATAGGGTTGCCTTCATGCAACGCATCTTCGGCGACGACCGCTGCGAATTCTTCTTCGAACGCGCTTCCTGCCTTCGCAGCTACGCCTTCTGCACCTGCGCCTGCACCAATCGCTGCTGCTTGCCGTTGCAGGGCGCGGCGCACATGTACGCCTTGCGCTGCGGCCGCCGCCACCGCGCGCTTCGCGACCCGCTCGGGCACCACGCAGCGGCCCTGGGCGCCGTTGTTGCGGTCGTACGCCGTGATGCGCCACAAGGCCGGGTGCTCTTTGGACCCGCGCCCGCCGGTGCGCCACCCGGGCCGTCCCGACCATGCGGGCGCCCCAAACGCGGCGTCTTCGTCTTTGCTCGCTTCAACATCCGCTTCACTTGCGCTGTGGTCATGAATGGTTAAACTTGCATTAGGCGCAGAATCTGCTGCTCTCGTGGCAGCCCCCCAGTCTTGCGACGTGCTACTCATAGCAGTGGCACTGTTCGCGTCGTGGCGCAGCTGTTCGCTTCTCGCCCAATCAGAAGCTTCCACGTCCCTGTTGGCCGCAAACGCTTCCGCCACGTCGCTCATAGCCAAGCGATCGACCATGATGTGCAAGTGCCGCACGGCGCTGCCGTCGCTGCTGCTGTTGCCGTTCGAAGCATCGCCAGAAGTCAACGGATCCACGTCAGCCGGCTCGCAACTCAGCAGGCGGCGCCAGCCCGGCGGTGGAGCCGGTAGGGCGTCTCGGCCAGGTGGGGCGTGCGGCTTGAAGTGGCGAAACGGGTCGCTGGGAGCTACGGTGCCCATGTCCTGAGGCCTCGGTACGCTGGACCAGGTGCGCCCTGGGGCCACGGAAGGAATCTGAGAGTTCACCGCCAAGATCGCAGCCGTGTCGCGGCGAAGCGGTAAGCCCCGGTCAGGCGGCGGCCGCAGTAGTGCTTCTAGCTCGGCTGCTTCGCGCGCTTCTTCCGCCGCTTCCAGCCGGAGCGCAGCGGCTTCGTCGTCTTCATCTTCGTCGTCGTCGTCTTCGTCGTCGTCGTCGCCGGCGAGCCCGCTGTTTCGTCGGAAGGCCGCTGCCATGGCTTTGGCTTTGGCGGCGTCGTCTTCGGCCGCCAGCACATGCTTATTGGCGTGGGTGTTGCGGTCCGCTGCGGCGTTGCGGGCCCGCCCGTCGCCAGCGTTGGCGTCAGTGGGGAGCCCCCCTAAACGATGCTCTCGAATGTGCTCCAAGTTCGTAAGCCATACCTGACGCGCGCACAGATGTTATACCAATTACAAGAAGGGCGTTAAAAACGAAGACACGCTAAAAGACCTGGGAGAGGTATAAAAACGACACAAAAGAGGTCCTCGACAGATACCACGCCAATTAATAACTCATATTGTGCCGATCACCGAATTGTGTAGCACCATTCTCTAGTGTGTCCAAAGGAGAAAAACAAATGCACGAACCTGGTGGACGTTGAGAACGAAGCGTCGCATGGCGCCCCGCTGCCTGGCGCGCATCAAACTTGCTTCGTTTTCGTCGGTGACGTTGCGCTCCACCACCGTGTACAGGAAATGCCGCGCCACCGCGGGGGTGGCAAAGAAGGCCCCCTGGTGCGCGTGGACTTGCTCCGACGCCAGCGTCGCCTGCACGTAGGCCTGCCAGGCCGCTTCGCACTCGGCTTCGCCTCGGTATTTGATGCCCAGGTCTTGGCCCGACCACGATGTAGGGCCCTGGAGCTCGGCGCGCAAGTCCTGCACTACTGTGCCGTCCTTGGACACGATTTTCCCCGACAAAATGGCTTGTTTTAAACCATCGGTGGCGGACACCATGCCGCCTCCCCCTTTGAAAGGATGGGCTCCGCCTAAGGTCGAAAGCGTGCCGCCGCTACTGGTATCTTCGCCTTTCTTCGTGGTTTGCTTGCCGGCCATTTTCTTCAATGCGGCAGCACCTACGTCCGTGAAGAGAGGACTGGCGTCTAGCTTCGGGTGGCAGTCGAAGCCCAGCTCGTGTTTCCGTTGCAGGGCGGCTGCCTGGGCAACCGACGCGTCTGCTGCGGCTAGCGCGCCCCGCCCACCCGTGTCTGGTGGGGCCTCCTCTGCCAACCCACCAATTTTAGGGAGGCTGCTTCGAGCGGTCTTCTTGGGCGACCGGGGAGTTCTGGCGCTTGGCCGAGCGGAGTCACGCCGCGCAGTGTCTAAAATAGAAGGCACTGGGCCAGACTTCGAAGCCAGCACTGGCAGCGCACCGTTGTCGGGCCCCGAGGAGGGCGGTGCACCCGCGTGCCACGTAACGCGCAACCCATCTGTGCTCACGTTGAAAGCTGTCTTTAAGCTTGACTTCAGCTTGGCTACGTCCGATTTCCACTGGTTTGGGTCCGGTCGACGTCCCGTTGCTGGCCCGCTGTGGCCGCCGCCGGCGTCGTCCTCATGCCCGTCGTGAGGCCCCGTAGATGGGCGAGACCTCTTGCCCTCTCTGGTACCACCGTTTCGCTCAAATGCGCGTGCCTCAGCTTTCTTCTTGGCAGCAACTTCAGCGGCTTTGCGCTCTTCTACCCTGCGCCGCCGTTCGTCGTCTTTCTCACGCCTGTTCGCGTCTCTTACGGCGCGGCGAGCACATTTCACGACGTCATTCATGAATTCTTGGATTGGCTCATCTTCGCGCACCCTCGCGGTTGCACCACCGCCGCCATGGGACGACATAGCGGCGTGTGTTACCAGCCCCTCCCTGCTGTCAACCTCCCTGAAATGTAGCCGCCGTTTTGCGTTAGCACGTTTCTTTTTGTACTATCTGTAGCACCTTTTTTTCCTCGCTTCAAAAAGGGGGAATATGATTGTGGGTATGTGCTAACGTAGTATCGATCTCTACGCCAGGAACGGAACCAGGAACCAGGAAGCGAGAAAAATGCAAAAGCTGCAAAGCTGCGCGCTGCACTAGACTAGCCTGTTTATTTGTGAAGGACAAGCAAGGAAAGTTTATCATTGTGCCCACTGATTCTTATTTGAAGCCTCCAGAAGTCCTCGTGCTCGCTGCTGCACGATCTCGTCTCTTTCTAGCAAGTACTTAGATTGTCGAGGCAAGAAGTAGACAGACAAACGAAGCTGGTTTGACACAAAGCCAGTTCAATGTCGAATCTTCTCTTAGCTTCTTCATTTGCGTCTCCGGTGAAATCGCAGACGACAAGTTCACACGTTGCTCCTTCATCTGCGCCCACTGCAAGCCTCAAAGGCGGTCCTCAGGGGGCTGCTGCATCAAGCGAAACGACTCGCAAGATCTCAACTCCATCTCCGAAGAAAACTGTGGGTTCTAAACAGCAAGCCGCGGCCGTCAGGGGAGCATTTACGCGGAGGCGAAGTTTATTCGGTGGACCGTTTAGCGGTGATGATAACGTTTTGGCTGCATCACCTAAACGAATTCGCTATGATGACACGAGTGTCACTACGCGAGACACGAATGCAGCTGGGAGCTTACCACTGCCTGTAGCCGACACTAGCGATGCAGCCGTGGCACTTCTTCGCGGTGCCGCTGGTCGTGTGGTTGAGGTGCAGTTGCCACGTGGCTGCGGCCGCGTGGGGCTTCGCGCGGGCATTACGTGGACCTGCGCTGACCTCAAAGCGAGGCTAGCACTAGCGCACTCGGCTGACTTCCCCGCGGGCGCAACCGGCATCGTCCTCCTTACTCGAGACAACGCAACTCCAAACCGCATTAGTCGAAGTAGCAGTCACGACGATCATATAGGAGACGCCCTGCAAGAAGCAGTTCCCTTAAGACCATGGCGGGAGTTGGAAGAGTGTGAACAAATACCTAACGGCGACGACCTCTTGATCAAGACTTTGGTTCGTCTCCATTGACTTCCTGGTCGCTGCGCTACTATTGCCCATTGCCTCTTCGAGGCAAAAGTAATGAGATCTATGGTTTTTGTCGGTTATTACTGCGCAGTAAACGCCTCTAGGATATATATAGGTGGTTATCGTTTATCAATTGTGATACTAGATATGAAAGGATATACCAGATAAAGCAGATATTATATATAGCACGCCTAAGACGGCCTTGACCTTGAGCTGCCGCATAGCTATTTACTACAAGCGAGCAAATAAACAAATATACGTAAATTAATAAATAAAGGAAAGCAAACTACCTGTATGGTACGTAGAAAAGTTATACATACACCGCCACACCACGGAGATCACATGGAACGAAAATAACATACATAATACACCAACAACTAAAAAAGAGCCCTCTTGCTCTCGTCCCCTAGCTCACGCTCACAGGAGTAAGCTCAAGTCGGCCCCAAGGACCAGAGCCAACACCGCGGCGCGCACGAAGAGCCCAGCCTCCATCTGACGAAAGTACGCTGCGCGCGGGTCATCGTCGCAGGCGGGGTCGATTTCCCCCACGCGTGGTAGCGGGTGCATGAGCACCGCACTTGGTGGGCACTTGGCCAAGGTGGCCGGCGTGACGACGTACTTGAGCTTGAGGGCTTCGTACCTGGAAGCCAAGGATGAAACGAAAGCGTGAACCGATGCGTGAACCGATGGGTGCGTGCTTCATTTGAAAGTGCGTGAGATATCCGTTTTTCAATCTCGCAACTTCTCACTCAACCGCATTTCACAAAAGCGCACAAGTACACTCACATTAACCATTGTAAGCACAGGACGGCAAATGAATACCAGAAGGGTAATTGAAATAAGTAAAGAGACTTACTCGTCGAGGCTGGCGAAGCGCTCCTTCTGAACCCGCGTTACGTAAAGCACGTCCACTTGAGCGAGCACTTGGTCCGAGAGTTCGACGTGCTGCGTGCAGCGGCACCCCTGGGCAGCGAGGGTCTCCAACACACTAGCCGGCATGGCCAGCTGAGGTGGAGAAATCAGGTGGAACTCTAGGTTGCTGCCGTAGGTCGTCGCTAGCAAGCTCACGAGCGAGTGCACCGTGCGGCCATGCTTCAAGTCACCTACGAGAGCTATGACTTTGCCGGCGACCAGGGCCCGTGCAGGAGGCGGTAGAGTACTCGCAAAGGAGTTGGCGTTGGTACTAGGGCTAGCAGTACTCGTGCCTTGATCTTCTGCTGCTGCGGCAGCTTCTGAAGCAGCTGCTGTCATCTTTTCGTGCTGCGCCCAGAGCTCGCAGCGAATGGTGTACAAGTCCAGAAGCGCCTGGGTTGGGTGCTCGCCCACGCCGTCGCCAGCGTTGAGCACCGGTTTCTGACAAGTGCCAGCTGCCCGCTTGGCCGCCCCCATTTCCGGGTGGCGAATTACGAGCGCGTCGGCGTAGCACTCGAGGCATCGGACGGTGTCCTCCAAGGACTCGCCCTTTTTGGCAGAGGAACCCTGACAACCATCACAACCACCCAAATTATTCACTAGAACGGTGGCACTCCAAAACCAAGCATAAATGCATTAAAAAAAAAAACTCTGAATGTATCAAACCATGTCTATACGCCAAAGTCTCTACCAGGACGCGGATTCATGCGCATTTGGTTCACTTCTCACCTCTTCTGTGACCATGATAGCAGTGCCCCCAAGCTTTTGAACTGCCGCAAGAAAGCTACAACTTGTACGAGTGGACGGTTCCATGAACAAGCATGCCAAAAGCTTCCCATCGAGAACTTTTACCACGCGCCCGCTACGAAACGCTTTCTTCACGCCATCTGCCACTTGGAATAGCAGCTCGAGAGCAGCCTCGTCGAACTGGGAAGTCGACAGAATATCTTGCCCTGCCCAAGATGACGGTATTTCTCCAAGTCTTGGTGCACTAACGGCGTGCGGCTCCTCCTACGCCCAAGAATGAAACGTTTTTTTTTTAATGCAATACTCAGCCGCGAAAATTTGCATCAAGTAAGTAGCATAGCTGAAAAAAAAAAAACAAGTCGAAGTGCGCGCGCCAAATTGTTCGGTCAACTGAAGTGTAAGAACAACGATGGGAAGGATAGCTCCCAAATCAAACATCTTTGAATCGAATATCTAGCACAAATCAACATCTATTTAAAGCCATTGTACCTGAAGCGAGGCCATCCTTTCGCTGAGGGGCTAAGTGTCCTAATAGATTCAATCACTTCGGCTAGCTTCTCGGGCGAGAATTTCAGAATGACAGCGATACCGGCAAGAAGCGAGAGCAAAAAATTATTCAAAATTCAAAACAAGATTCGAACAAAAACAGTTCATCTGAAACTTATCCCCCTGTAACCAAGCCTGTAACCTTCAATTCTCCGTCGCTCGTCGCCGTTGCCTGCTTTCTTCACCGCACCGCCACAAGAAACAAGAAGCAACCTCTGGACCTAGCAAGCAGTGCACCAATTGTAGGCACCCCTGGCGCTAGTCCCTTCTTGAGCAGAAATGGATACTGAAGAGAAGTCCATGTAAGAATGTACATTTGCTTCGTGCTCAATTGGAGCGTACTCGTGTGCTGTAGTATCTTTTCTACGCATCAAATAGTGTCCACTCACCCTCCCGCCATCCCCGTTGCCTCTCTTCTTCAATGTTTTTAGTTACATTGGACAAGTAGACTATAGCACCGGGCCCGACGATTTGGAAAAGCTTTTCTCTCAAGCTGGCACGGTGGCGCGGGTATCGATTCCGCTTAACCCTTGGACTGGCGGCCCTCAAGGCTTTGCTTATCTCGAGTTCACTGACGCAGCGGCACAAGCAGAAGCAGTCAACCTTTTCGACGGGTTCAGCTTCAAGGGCCGCGAGCTCAAGGTGGGCACGGCATAGAGCTCATCCGTAATTATTTATGATTCGACAATCCGCGCGCCCAAGGCCTTAACCTTTCAAATGCTCTTCTTATGGGAATCTCGTGGCGAGGCATACACGCTGAGTGAGCCAGCGCTCTCTTTAGAGGAAGGCAAAAATGCACAATGGCTCGATGATCTTTGCTGAATTGATTCTTTATCGTTTGGTGCATACGAAGAGGCTATTTCGGTGGCCTTTTCATTGACGAAGCGTATGCTACGTTGGTTTGTACCTTCTATACCGTTGATCTCAATTCCGATTTGAGACGAGAGAATGGGCAGCTGTTAAGCTTGAGATCTGGAAGCCATTCTATTGGACATCAAATTGGCACTGCAATTCGAGCTTGTCGTGTGCCACTCTTCAAGGAGATGAAACGGCCACTTGCTGCCATTCAGCGGCAAGGCTTTACCACAAAAAATAAGAAAGATGAAAAAGAATCCTGGGAAGGCATTCAAAAAAAAAACTGAAACAGAAAAAAAACGATGGCACTCGGTATTCGAACCGTTCGTGCCCCACTGAAAAAAAAAAAAAAAAAGAAAAGAAGACCCTGAAGGGCGCAACGTATTTATATCCTTCTCTGTGTTTGTTGCGCGTGCGGGGTGCTGCTGCCGGCCGCCTCTCCCCCTCTTTCCACCCCTTTATTTCTCCCCCCATCCAGGTGACAGCCAAACGCGTGAATGTGGCCGGCAAGGGCGCTAAAGGCGAGGGCAAGGGCAGCAAAGGTGGAAAAGGCGACTACAGCGCCGGCAAAGGCAGCGGAGGCAAAGGTGCGAAGTGCAGCGGGACTTGCCATGGACTTCGCATTCCCTCGTGTTGGTTTGCCTCAAGCTTACCACCACTTCTGCAACGTTTTACTGTCCCAGCTGGAGTGCTCGCATGCGATGAACTACACACACCTTGCGTTTTTAACTCTTTTTCTGTTCTCTCTCTCTTTACAAGCAGGCAAGGGCAATGGGAAGGGCGGCAAGGGCGGCAAGGGCAAAGGCGGCAGTTTGTTGAGCGCGCCGGCCCACTGGGACAGCAACACGAACGAAGTCTCTGTCGACGAAGCCCTCCCCACCACCAGCCGCAACGGCATTGCGTGGCCGAGCGAAGCCGACGAACCTCTGCAGCCGCCCCCTGCAGCGCCGAAGCCAAAGACAGCAGCAAAAGCAGCACAGATTTTGGCGAAGCATTCGGTGGTGGCCACCTCAGAGGTGAGGAGCGCTTTCAGAAGAAGAAAGAAAGAAAACTTGGACAACTGATGTGCAGTTCGCAAGGAAGCCCCTTGTCTATACCGCTTTCGCTGGTGTTCCAATTCATGTTCCAATTCGTTTGCGTGTTGCCGGTTCTGTTGGCCGCCTTTACCTTTTCTCTTCGTGTTTCTTTCTGTGCATGTCCGTACGCTTTTTGACCAGGCCCGCGGCGTGCCCGAAGCAGCGACCACCAAGAAGCGCGATTTGGCTTCCCGGCTCGGGAACAAGCCTGGTACTTCGGCAGCCCAATCCTTAGCGTCAACATCAAAGCCAGCAGCCGCAGCTCCACCAGCCAAGAAAGTGTGCGGGGCAGAGAAACCCGCCTCGGCTCCAGGAGCAGAAGCCAAACCCGCTGACGTGAGTGCAGTCAAAGTGAAGACTTTTGCAGAGCTCATGGCCGAAAAGAGGGCCGCTGCAGCCGCTGCTGGCGGAGCTCTCTCAGCATCGGCAGGCGAAAGCAACAACGGCAACAGGAGAGGTGCCGCTGACACCCCAACAAACAGCGCTCCTGCTGAACCCGCTGCTGCGATGTCCGTAGAAGCACTCGAGGCTCAAGCAGAAGCGCTCATGGAGGAGAACATCACCGAGAACAACGAAGACAACGCTTCAAATGGCGACGCCGCTTTACCTGACAGCAGCAGCAGCAGCAGCTCGTTCCACGTGGGGCAGCGAGTGGTGGCGCAGTTCGGCGGCGACGGCGGGGAGTGGTTTCCAGGTACGGTGGCAGCGCGCCACGACGCCGACAACACTTACGACGTC